>ERZ1090866.48-NODE-48-length-69035-cov-31.182792_pt1 | contig 69035 bp, 70 predicted proteins | sample MGYA00478477_ERZ1090866 | MGnify/ENA primary metagenome ERZ1090866 (study PRJEB33644, sample SAMEA5815737) | chicken gut metagenome | biome: Chicken; feature: Gastrointestinal Tract; material: Caecum | place: Ireland | collected 2019-01-01 | study: A study of the... | reverse complement strand
ACATAGCATAATTTCCTTATTTTATAAGGAATTGATAAAAACAGGATAACTGGTTTTATGAATAAAAGAGAAAAAGGTGGAAATAGAGAAAAACATTTTTTTCAAAATAAAGGTATAGAATTATTTCCCGGGAAATAAATTAAGCACAGAAAAAGATCAATGTTTCACGTGAAACATAGCATAATTTCCTTATTTTATAAGGAAAACGTGAAATCAGAAACTTGGAAATTTTAACTAGCTGTTTTTTGACTCGATAAAAACACTTGAAAAAATATAAAAAAAAAGGTAATATAAATACGTGCAATAAGTAAATGTGGAATCAGGTCAGGATGGAAACATAGCAGCCTTAACATAATTTACTTATGTGCACTTTTTTTGATCTTGAATTACTATAAAAGGAATGTGATAAAATGATAAATGATTATATGAATATAGCAATCAATGAAGCTAAAAAAGCTTATCAAAAAGGTGAGGTTCCAGTGGGAGCGGTAATCATAAAAGAAGGAAAAATAATTGCCAAAGCTCATAATCAAAAAGAATCCAAAAATAGCGTCCTTGCTCATGCAGAAATCATTGCTATAAAAAAAGCTTCTAAAAAACTAAAAAATTGGCGTTTAAACGATTGCGAAATTTATATTACTTTAGAACCCTGCCCTATGTGTGCCAGTGCAATACAACAGGCTAGAATTAAAAAGGTTTATTATGGATGTGAAATTAGTGAGTCCGAAAACTCTAAAATAATAAATCGGATTTTTTCTACAACCAATCGTAATCAAAAAATTGATAAAGTAGAAAATATAAAAAATGAAAAATGTAAAAAAATAATACAAACTTTTTTTCAGGAAAAGCGCAATAAAACAAACGTTCGATAAACAAAAGAATTTTGATTGGAAATATAAGAAAATATGCTATAATAGAAATTGACAGGAAGTGATATCGTGTACCAAGCTTTATATAGAAAATACCGTCCTAAAAAATTCAGTGAAGTAGTAGGACAAAATTCTGTAATAACAGTTTTAAAAAATACAGTAAGAACAAAACATATTGGACATGCTTACCTGTTTTCAGGACCAAGAGGTACAGGGAAAACAACGATCGCCAAAATTTTTGCAAGAGCTGTAAATTGCTTAGAAACAACAGATGGAGAAATTTGCGAAAAATGTAAAAACTGTCAGATTTCTTCTTCTCCAGAATGTATGGACATTATAGAAATTGATGCTGCATCTAATAATGGCGTAGATGAAATAAGAGATTTAAGAAACAAAGTAAATATCCTTCCAGCGGAGTTAAACTATAAAGTCTATATTATTGATGAAGTTCATATGCTGACAATTGGTGCTTTTAATGCATTGTTAAAAACTTTAGAAGAACCTCCACATCATGTAATCTTTATTTTAGCTACAACAGATCCTCAAAAAATACCTGCTACCATTATTTCTAGATGTCAATGCTTTCAGTTTAAGAAATTAACAGAACTAGAAATAACAGAACATTTAAAAGAAATTTCTTTGAAAGAGAATATTAAAGTAGAAGATGACGTTTTAAAAGAGATTGCAAAATCATCTGATGGAGGAATGCGAGATGCCATAGGACTGCTGGATAAAATAAGCACAATAAAAACTGAAAAAATAACAATCGACGACTTTCTACAACTAAACGGACAAGAGAAGAAGAAAGAAATTGATGATTTTTTAATAAAAATTTTTCAAAATCAACAAAAAGAAGTTTTAGAAAAAATAGCGCAATTTTATCAGAATGGAAAAGACTTAATTCAAATTACAAAGCAGGTAATGCAAAATTTGAGAGATCAATTAGTAAACTATTATATAGAAAAGCAAGCTCTTCCTTACCCAGAAGAGGCTGCTATTGATTTTATCAATCTCTTAAATAATAAAATAATGGAATTAAAAAAAGCAGATGATGTTAAAATTTCATTGGAAATTATGATACTACACTTTATGCAAGAACATACGGATTCTCGTAAAATTATTTCCCGGGAAATAATTTCTAAAAAAACAATTCAGGAAAATGCACCTCCTTCTCAAGATAAAATAGAAAAGAAATCTTCTCCTAGTATTGAATTGGCAAAGGAAAAGCAAATAGTTCAAAATACAATAAACCAGGAAGAATCAACCTTTTGGAGGAAAAAAATGCTGATTCGAGCCAAAAATACAATGATAACCGCTCAAAAAAAAGAATTGTTAAAAGAACAAGAAAATTGGAAAAGAATAGAAGATTTTACTTTTGATCGAGAATATGGTTATTTAGCGTGCGAACTATTGGATGGAACACCTCGAGTTTCAAATGAAAATACAGTAGTCATTAGCTATCCTTATGAATCTTCTATTGATAAAATAATAATGCACTTAACTCAAATACAAGATTTTTATCAAAAAAAAGTTCAATCAACAAAAAATCTTGCTTTATTAGTAGAAGATAAATGGAACACATTAAAAAAAGAATATATTATTCTTAAAAAAGAAGGGAAAAGTTTTTCTCTTGAGGAAGAACCAATAATAGAGCAAAAAGAAAGCAAAGAAACAGAAAAAACACAAACAGAAGAAGACCAAAAAATAAAAGAAGCTATGGAGCTGTTTGGAAGTGACATAGTAGAAATAAAATAAAAGAAAGAAGGAAAAAATATGAATATACAAGCAATGATGAAACAAGCACAAAAATTACAAAATGATATGATGAAAGTAAAAGAGGAAATCGACAAAACAGAATTTATCGGAGAAAATGGATTGGTAAATGTTAAAATTAATGGAAAAAAAGAAATCCTCGATGTGAAAATTAAAGAAGAAAGCTTAGAAAAAGAAGATATTGAAATGCTACAAGATATGATCATGATAGCTACCAATGAAGCAATGAAAAAAGTAGATCAAATGACAGAACAAAAAATGGGTAAATTTTCTAGTGCTATGCCAGGATTATTTTAGTAGAGGAACGTATGTATCCAGAAAGTATTAGAAATTTAATAGAAGCATTTAAATGTTTTCCTGGAATTGGAGAGAAGACGGCAGAAAGAATGGCTTTTTCTATTTTAGATTTTGATGAAGAAAAAATTGAGATGCTAGAAGAAAATTTAAAAGTTGCAAAAGAAAAAATCCACCCTTGTCCAATTTGTAATTCTCTAACAGAGAAAGAAATTTGCGATATCTGTCAAAACCAAGATAGAGATCGTAAAACTCTTTGTGTCGTAGAAGATTCTAAAATTGTATTTCTTTTCGAAAAATTAGGAACATACAAAGGACTCTATCATGTAATTGCAGGTTTAATTTCTCCTCTAGATGACATTAATCCCGAAGATATTGGATTACAGAAATTATTAGAACGCGTAAAAAAAGAAAAATTTAGTGAGATTATTTTAGCTTTAAAACCCAGTGTAGAAGGAGAAATAACCGCTTTATACATAAAAAAAATTTTAGAAGGAATGGATGTAGAAGTAACCCGTCTTGCTAGTGGGGTTCCCATTGGAGCTGATATGGAATACATCGATAGTTTAACCCTAGAACGAGCTTTAGAAGATCGTAAAAAAATATCATAAATAAAAGACAATATCATATTCTTTATTAGGTGAGAATATGAAAAAAATATTAGAAATTATAAAAAAAATCATATTAAGTGCTTTTATTTTATATGGTTATAATTTAATAGCTACAAGATTTAACCTAGTAATTCCAATCAATATCATAACATTACTATCAGTAAGTTTTTTAGGATTTCCTATGTTATTTGTATTAGTTTTATTAAGAGTGATTCTGTTTTAATAAGAAGGTGATAATTTGTTAGAAGAATTAAAAAAAGAACAACCAATGTTTTATCAACAAGCAATTTTAGCGATACAGCAAAAAAAAATTAATCATGCTTATCTTCTTGAAACGAATCATTTAGCTGAAGAGAAAGTATCTCAAATCATTGAATTTTTTGTTTTTACTATCATTCAAAATTCGAGTAAAAGTTCAAAAAAACAAGATCAAGAAAAATTAAAACATTTAATTAATAGTAGGAACTATCCTGATTTCATTGAGGTAAAACCAGAAAATAATGTTATTCGAAAAGAACAGCTTTTAACAGTCATGCATCAATTCGAAGAAAAATCTTTTTATGATAGTGCCCAAATCTACATTGTATACGAAGCGGAAAAAATGAATACGAGTGCTGCTAACACGATTTTAAAATTCTTGGAAGAACCACAAGAGAATATTATAGCTTTATTTGTAACCAAGAATCGCTATCGCATGATCAATACTATTTTATCCCGCTGTCAAGTCTTGAGTTTAAAAAATACCACTTTCAACCAATCTTTAGAAATAGAGGAAGATGTAAAAGAAATAATACAAGATATTACGAAAAGAAAGGAAACCCCACTTTTAGTAAATTTTAAAAAATATAGTGAAGGATTATGTAAAGATAAGACTACAGCTCTTTCTAATTTTTCTAATTTAAAAGATTACTATAAAGAAAAATTAGAAGAAGAAACCACGCCAGATCCCCACTTATTAGAAATTATCCATATTCTTTCTCAAGCAATAGAAAAGTTACAATATAATGTAAATATGAAATTATGGTTGGATCAATTACTTTTAGCTTTAACGGAGGTTTAAATGAAGATTATAGAAATAAAATTTTTAGAATTAGATGATAAAAAGAAAGATTATTGTTATGATGAGGAAGAACTTTCTTTGGAAAAAGGGCAAAAAATTTTAGTAGAAACAAAACAAGGGTTAAGATTTGCTCAAATAAGTGATTTTTTGGAAACAGATGAGAAAAATGTCCCTGAAGAAATGACAAAAATTATAAAAAAAGCAACTTTCAAAGATCAAGAACAATATAAAAGAAATCGACAAGAAAGTAAAGAAGCATTAAAATATGCCATAAGAGCGGCAAAAGATTTAAACTTAGACATGCACTTTTTAGATTCTTATTATACTTTTGATCGAAAACAATTATATTTAAGCTATGTAGCAGATGCCAGAGTTGATTTTAGAGAATTAGCCAAAATATTAGCACAAAAGTATAAAACTAGAATTGAATTAAGACAAATTGGAGTTCGTGATAAAGCCAAAAAAGTAGGAGGAATAGGGCCTTGTGGTTTATTTTTGTGTTGCAACACTTTTTTGAAAGACTTCACCAGTGTTTCAATCAATATGGCTAAAAACCAACTACTTGCTTTAAATCCTTCAAAAATAAATGGTTTATGTGGAAGACTTCTTTGTTGTCTTACTTATGAAGATGAAACTTATACCGAATTAAAGAAAGATCTTCCTGCACTTGGTTCTATTGTTCAAACGAAGGAAGGAGCAGGAAAAGTTGTTTCTCTAGATATTTTTCAAAGATCATACAAAGTAGAATTAAAAAATAAAGAGCAAATAGAAGTAAAGGTAAATCCAAATGAAACAGCAGAAAATCATTCATAATCAGCAAGAAATAGAAATATCTTATTCAAAAGATATTTTTACTGTAACTTCCGATAGTGTATCTTTGGTAGAATTTATAAAATTAAAAGCTTCCGATAAACAAATTATTGATTTTGGAAGTGGAATAGGGACGATTCCTTTTCTTCTTTCTACCAGTACTAAAAAAGAAATTATTGGCTTTGAAATTCAAAAGGAACTTGTTCGTCTATCTAATTATAATATTCAACAAAATCATAAAGAAGACCAGATAAAAATTATTTTTGATCGAATACAAAATGCAAATCATTATTTTCCTTCTGATTCTGTAAGTTTAATTGTATCGAATCCTCCATATTTCAAAAAAGAAAGTACCCCTTTTCGAAATGCAGCAGAAACCAAATCTATTGCTAGACATGAAATAGAAATTACTTTTGAAGAACTAGTTCAGTCTGCCGACAAGATTTTAAAAAATCATGGGAGATTTGTTTTTATTCATCGAACAGAACGGCTTATTGAAATTATTGAAACATTAAGAAAATACAAATTAGAGCCCAAAAGAATAAAATTAATCTATACAAAACAAAATAAAAATGCCATTTTATTTTTAATGGAAGCAGTAAAAAAAGGAAATCCAGGACTAAAAATAGAACCACCAGAAATAAGAGAAAGGAATGAATTATGACAGAAAAACCTATTTTATATTTAATTCCAACCCCTATTGGGAATTTGGATGACATTACTGTCCGAGCTTTAAAAACATTGGAAATAGTAAATATCATTTTTTGTGAAGATACAAGAGAAACGAAAAAATTATTAAAAAAATATAATATTCAAAATAAATTAGCTAGTTGTCATGAGTATAATGAAGAAGAAATCAAAGAAAAAGTATTATATTACTTAGAATCTGGTTTTAATGTAGGCCTAGTTACAGATCAAGGAACTCCTTTAATTAGTGATCCTGGATATAAAATAGTTGAATATATTGCAAAATCAGACTATAATATTGTCAGTCTTCCGGGACCAACGGCTTTTGTGCCCGCTTTGACGGTATCTGCCTTACCACCACAACCTTTTCTCTTCTACGGCTTTTTAAATGCTAAAAAAGAAAAACAAAAAAGGGAACTGGAAGCTTTAAAAAATTACCCTTTTACTATTATTTTTTATGAAGCACCCCATCGTTTAATGGAGACCCTAGCAAATATGCAAGAAATATTAGGAAAAAGAAAAATTAGTATTTCTAGGGAAATAAGTAAAAAATTTGAAAATACTTACCGTGGAGAATTAGGAAGTTTACCTAAAATAGAGCTAAAAGGAGAATTTGTTCTAGTAGTAGAAGGAGCTAAAAATAAACTAGATTTTTCCTCTCTTTCTATTATAGAACATATTAATCTTTATTTAGAAGATGGTTTAACACCGAACGAAGCAATGAAAAAAGTAGCGCAAGAAAGAGGGGTAGCTAAATCTATTATCTACAAAGAATATCAACAAAAAAAATGAAGGTGAGAAAATGAAATTAATCGTTGGATTAGGAAACAAAGGAAAAGAGTATGAACAGACAAGACATAATGTTGGTTTTATAATTTTAGATCATTATTTAAAAGACAAACATCCAGTTTGGAAAGAAAAATATCATGGCCTTTATTATATTGATACTATTGAAGGGGAAAAAGTAATTTTTTTAAAACCACAAACCTACATGAACAATTCTGGTGAATCAGTAGAGCCTTTCGCAAACTTTTATAAAATAGAACCAAAAGATATTTTGGTAATTAGTGATGATTTAGATCAAACTCTTGGAAAATTTCGCCTTAGAACTCATGGAAGTAGTGGTGGGCACAATGGTTTAAAAAGCATAGAGGAGCATTTAAAAACGGATCAATATAATCGTCTTCGAATTGGAATATCGACAGAAAATAGGCAAAACATACCAACTGTATCTTATGTTTTAGGCAAATTTACCGTAGAAGAACAAGTCATCTTACACCAATTAATGTCGGAAATAAATCATGTGTTAGACGATTATTTTCAGCTTAGTTTTGCCGAATTAATGAATAAATATAATCATCGAAAGTAGGAATAAAATGAAAATTTTAGATCAATTATTTCAAAATTTAGAAACTCAAAATGTAGCTTTTACTGGAATGCCAGAAGAGCTTTTTTCCATTTATGTAACGGAATTAAATAAAAAAGAAAAAAGGAATGTTCTTCTTATAACCGCTAGTTTAATGGAAGCGAATAAATTATTTCGCAAAATAGAAACCTACATGGATCAAGTTTATCTTTTTCCTATGGATGACTTTTTAACAAGCGAAGCTTTAGCCATGAGCCCAGATTTACTTATTACAAGATTAGAAACCTTAAAAGCAATTACAAAAACAGAATCTCCAGTAGTAGTAATTACCAATTTAATGGGATATCTTCATTTTATTCCGGCGAAAAAACAATATTTAAAATCTACTCTTACTCTAAAAAAAGGTCAAGAAATTGAAAGAGAAAAATTAATAGAACAGTTAGCAAATTTAGGGTATTCTAGACAAACCCTTGTAACAAACACAGGAGAAATTGGCATTCGAGGATTTATTATTGATGTCTTTCCTCTTGCTGAAGAGCATCCTTATCGAATTGAATTTTTTGGAGATACAATAGAATCCATTCGTACCTTTGATGAAAAAACACAAGCATCCTTGGAACAAAAGGACTCTCTTTCGATCTATCCTTGTTGGGAATATTTATCGGAGAAAGAAAGTATCGCAGAAGAAAAGCAAAAAAGTAAGTATTTAGAAGAATATACGAAAGTAGAAAATATAACAGATTACCTAAAAAATCCAGTTGTCGTCTATAAAGATGAAAGTCTTATTAAAACAACTTATGAACAAATTCAAAAGGATGTTTTTGAATACCATGAAAGCAAGGATAAAAACTTTAAAGGAAGATATATGTTCGATTATCAAGAACGTTTTATTGATAATTCTATCTCTTATCTTACTTTAAATAATATGCCAGAACGAAAAATAAAAGCAATAAATTTTAAAAGTACAGTTCCCCCTCTTTTTCATGAAAATCAAGAAGCGATTGAAAAATATCTTCGTCAAGAGCTAGCAGAACATAAAACCATTGTTATTTGTTTAAAAGAATATCAAGTAGTCAGTTTTTCTAAAAAGATAGCAGTACCATTTCATGAATCAACACTAGATACAATCAAAGAAGAAGCGGTAAATTTAGTTTCTTTTGAAATGACCGAAGGCTTCTCTTATCAAAATATTATTTTTTTATCTTCTCATGAACTATTTCAATATAATGAAACAAATAAGAAATATAAGACAAATTTAAAATATGGAACAAAAATTACTGATCTAAACAAATTAGAAATAGGAGATTATGTCGTTCATGAAACTTGCGGAATTGGTATATATAATGGTTTAAAAACCTTAAAACAGCAAGATACTTTAAGAGATTATATAGAAGTTTTATATCAAGATAATGATAAGCTATATATTCCAGTAGAAAAAATAAGCCTTTTAGCAAAATATACTGGAAAAGAAGGAATTGCTCCTAAGATTTATAAACTAGGTGGAAATCAATGGGAAAAAGTCAAAAAGAGAGTAAAAGCCAAAGTAAAAGATATGGCCATTTCTTTACTAGCTTTGCAAGCCAAACGGGAAAGTGAAAAAGGCTTTGCTTTTTCTCAAGATAACAGTTATCAAAAAGAATTTGAACAATATTTTCCCTATACCCCAACCAAAGATCAACTACGAGCAACCGAAGAAATAAAACAAGATATGGAACAACCTCATCCAATGGATCGTTTATTAATTGGCGATGTAGGTTATGGAAAAACAGAAGTAGCTTTTCGGGCAGCTTTTAAAGCTATTATGGATAATAAACAAGTATTATTTTTATGTCCGACCACAATTTTGTCTAGTCAACACTATGAAAATGCCCTAGAAAGATTTAAAGAATTTCCAGTACAAATAGGTCTATTAAATCGCTTTACCCCTTTAAAAGAAAGAAAAAAAATTCTTGAAGAATTGCAAGATGGAACCATAGATATGGTAATTGGAACCCATCGGTTACTTAGTAATGATGTGAAGCCGAAAGATTTAGGACTACTTATTATTGATGAAGAACAACGATTTGGAGTAACTCATAAAGAAAAAATAAAGATGTATAAAACAAATGTAGATGTACTAACTCTGACAGCAACACCGATTCCCCGTACCCTACAGATGTCAATTGTTGGTCTTCGTAGCATGTCTTTAATGGAAACGCCCCCGGTGGATCGTTATCCGATCCAAACTTATGTCATTGAAGAAAGTCAGCAAATCATTCGAGAAGCCATTTATAAAGAATTATCAAGAAACGGGCAGATATTTCTTCTTTATAATAGTGTAGAACATATCCAAGAAAAAGTAAGAGAAATAGAACAACTTGTTCCTGAAGCAAGAGTAATTCATGCCCATGGTCGCATGGAAAAAAACGAAATCGAAGAGAAGATGATGATGTTTCACCATCATGAAGCTGATGTTTTAGTATGCACGACAATCATTGAAACAGGAATTGATATTCCAAATGTTAATACTTTAATTATCTTAAATGCCGATCATTTTGGACTTAGTCAGTTATATCAAATTAGAGGTAGAGTAGGTCGAAGCAATAAAATTGCCTATTGTTATCTAATGTATCAGCCTCATCGAATTTTAACAGAAACGGCGGTTAAGAGATTGAAAGTAATCAAAGAATTTACACAATTAGGAAGCGGCTTTTCGATCGCTACTAGGGATCTTTCGATTCGAGGAGCAGGAGATATTTTAGGAAAAGAACAAGCTGGTTTCATTGATAGTGTAGGAATTGATCTCTATTTAAAAATGTTAAATGAAGAAACAAAAAAACTAAAAGGAGAGAAAGTAGAAGAACAAGAAGAATCTACACAACCTCTTCTTAATATTTCGACCCATATTTCTGACAATTACGTAAGAGAGGAAGACTTAAAGATCGAAATTCACCGTCTTATTAATGGCATTGATAGCAAAAAATCTCTTCTTCAAACAAAAAAAGAATTAGAAGACCGTTTTGGTAAAGTCACAGATGATATGCTTATCTATATGTATGAAGAATGGTTTGAAAAATTAGTAGAAAAGATTCCAGTAACCAGTGTACGGCAAACGAAAAATAGTATTGAACTTTATTTTAATCAAGAAGTAACCAAAACTATTGATACCGAGCAACTATTCTTTGATGCTTTTCACATTACGGCTATGTTCCGCTTTAAAAGTAGAGAAAATGATCTAACAATTATTTTAGATACAATAAAATTAGAAAAACATCCAATATATTATCTTACGGAATTACTTGATAAGTTATTAAGAACCAAAGAACAAAACCAAAAAACAGAAAAAAATTCTTCCAATTAAAAAAAAGGGTTCTTGACGAAAAGAAAAACAACTGTTATTCTAAAGAAAATAGAATAGAAAGAAGGATTAAAATGGATCAGGATCTGTTACAGCAGCATAAAGAAATCTATTATGGTTCCATTCAAGAATTAATAACCAATAATACGAAAGCTTTCGTGGAAGATGATCTCATTCCCTTTTTTGAAGAACCACCCCTAGAAACAATGGATCAGATCAAACAAAGACTGCTATCGCTTGCGAAGGATTATTCTCTTATTTTAAATACAAAATATCTTGATCAGGTCTTAAAAGAATACAGAAAAAAAATGCAAGAAGAAGTAAAGCATATTGGGAAAATAAGGGAAGAGCAGCTAAAGAAAGAATTAGATAAAATGAAAGCCAATGAAAAAGAAGAAATCTTTCGACTTTTAAAAAAAGATTTTGTAAAATTAAATCGGAAATTAAAAAAAGAATATAAGCAGGAACTGTTAAAAAATATACAACAAACCTTAGGAGAAAATATAAAAGAACTATTTATAGAAGAAGAATTACCAGAAAAATTAAAGCTGGAAGTCACTACTTTTTTCAATAAAAGTTACCCCAACCAATTAATTGATAGTTATAGTATGAAAATATTAGTAAAAGATACTATCTTAATGAATGCCATTAAAGAGCAGACTGCGCGATTTCTATTTACAAAAGCAAATTCTCATCTATTTGATTAGATGAGTTTTTTTGTTAATAAAGAATAAAAGCAATTTAAAAGAAATTAATCAAAAAGCACTGGAAATAATTACCAAAGAAAAATCATCTTCCTAAGTTTATAATATAATAAACAGGATTTATTAAATGGTATAAAATGGGCGAAATTAGAGAAAATAACTACTGAGAAAAGGAAGGATGCTTTTATGAAATCAACTGGAGTGGTAAGAAGAATTGATGACCTAGGAAGAATTGTCATCCCAAAAGAAATAAGAAAAACATTAAGAATTAGAGATGGAGAATCTTTGGAAATTTTCACAGATAATGAAGCGATAACTTTAAAAAAGTTTTCAGTATCAAATGATCTAACAGAGATATCTCAAGCCTTATTAGATACCGTGTCTAATACAATAAGAAAAAATATGATTGTTACAGATCGGGATTATGTCATTGCAGCCAGTGGAGATCTTAAAAAAGATTTTTTAGGGAAACCAATCTCCAAAATATTAGAAAGTTATCTCTTAGAACGAGAAAAAGTAGTTAAAAAAGAAGTTGAATTAAACCAAATTTTAGAAATAGAAACAGAAGGGAAAGAAAAATACAATTATATCCTTTTTCCTATTCTAGCAGATGGAGAAGCAGTAGGCCTTGTTCTTATGATTGAAGATCATCTAGATCTATCTTTTTCTGAAGAAGAGAAAAAAATAATTAAGATCGTAGCTCAATTTTTGGGGAAATATATTGAAGAATAAAAAATAATATGTTAAAATAATCTTATAAAAGTGATGAAAGAGAGTCCTTTTGACTTTTAGTAATAGAGACTTCGGATGGTGGAAAAGAAGCGATAAGGTCATTTGGATATGGCTCTGGAACTGTCATATCGATAAGTAGGTATGAACGTAAGGACGCGTTATGTTCCAAATAAGAGTGCAAATTATTGCGAAAAAAGGTGGTACCGCGGGAAGACTCGTCCTTTTGAACAATAATTTTTTTATTTTTAGGAGGTTTAAAAAATGGAAAAAGAAAAATATTATATAACTACGGCAATTGCTTATACTTCTGCGAAACCACATATAGGAAATACGTATGAAATTGTTTTAGCAGATGCGATCGCTCGTTATAAAAGACAAATGGGCTATGATGTATTTTTTCAAACTGGAACTGATGAACATGGGCAAAAGATAGAAGAAAAAGCAAAGGAAGCAGGTGTTAGTCCACAAGAATATGTGGATAAAATAGCAGCTGAAATCAAGAGAATTTGGGATTTAATGAATACTAGTTATGATAAATTTGTACGTACTACTGATAAAGAACACGAGAAAAAAGTGCAAAAAATATTTCGAAAATTATATAATCAAGGGGACATTTATAAGGGAGTGTATGAAGGATGGTATTGTACTCCTTGTGAATCTTTTTTTACCGAAAGTCAATTAAAAGAAGGTAAGTGTCCAGACTGTGGAAGAGAAGTGAAAAAAGCGAAAGAAGAAGCTTATTTCTTTCGAATGAGTAAATATCAAAAAAGATTGGAAGAGTACATTGAATCACATCCTCATTTTATCGAACCAATCTCAAGAAAAAATGAAATGGTAAATAATTTTTTAAAACCCGGATTACAAGATCTCTGCGTTTCAAGAACATCTTTCAAATGGGGGGTTCCTGTTGATTTTGATCCCAAACATATCATCTATGTTTGGATTGATGCTTTAACAAATTATATTACATTTATTGGTTATGATCCGGAGGGTAGTACAGAACAGTTTAAAAAACTTTGGCCAGCCAATCTTCATCTAATTGGAAAAGATATTTTACGTTTTCATACCATCTATTGGCCAATTCTTCTAATGGCGCTAGATCTACCTCTACCAGAACAAATCTTTGGACATCCTTGGCTTTTAATGAGCAATGATAAAATGAGTAAATCAAAAGGAAATGTAATATATGCAGATGATTTAGTAGAACACTTTGGGGTAGATGCTGTTCGTTATTATCTTCTTCATGAAATACCTTTTTCTAGTGATGGAAATATTACTTATGAATTACTAATAGAGCGTATCAACGGAGATTTAGCTAATGTACTAGGAAATCTTGTGCAACGTACGATTTCTATGGCCAAAAAATATTTTAATAAAAAAGTAGAATACAAAGGTCGAAAAGAAGATTTCGATGATGAGTTAATTACTCAAATCAATAATTTAAGAGATAAAATAGACGAAAAAATGAAAACATTAGAAGTAGCAGAAAGTATTAGTGTCATTTTTGAGGTTTTAAGAGCAAGCAATAAATATATTGATGAAACAACCCCTTGGATTTTAGCCAAAGAAGAGAACAAAAAAGAAAGACTTGAAACAGTTTTATATCATCTTCTGGAATCCATTCGAGTTTGCGCTATTAAGTTAGAACCTTTTCTACCGTCTACCAGTCAAGAAATATTAAGACAATTAAATACGGAAGATAAAACAGAACAACTAAATTTAAATAATAAGTATGAATTAAACGATCCAGAAGTTTTATTCGCTCGTATTGATAAAGAAACGTTTTTAGCTTAAAATTGCCTGTAAAATAAAATGTAAATAAAACCAAAAGAATAAGAAATCCAGTGACTTTTCTCCTAAATCTTGTTATGCTCGAAGGGCAGGAGAGAAAATTGAGTGGCAGGAAGAAAGGAAAAGAGAATGCTTCAAAAATTCAAGAAATGTAGTATCTCCAAAATAATGTTTTCAGCATTTTATATGGCAATTGCATTATGTGCCATAATCGGGGAGAATTTGCTTGATAAATTTTACTTTATTTGTTTAACCGTTTGTATAGTAAGATTATTTCTTTTGGATAAGAAGAAAGAAAAAGCTGTATTTTTAAAGAAGTGAAATGTAGGCTAAAAATGTCTACATTTTTTGTTATAATTAAATTAGAATAAATATAAAAAAGGAGGAAAAATGTATATAGATACACATTGTCACTTAAGTAAAGGTGATTATACAGATATTGATCAAGTAATAAAAGAAAGCATTTTAGCGGGGGTATCTCCTATTATTGTTTCTTTTTGCAACAAAGAAAATATGAAGGAAGCAAAAGAGTTAAGTACAAAATACAAAGAAGTTTATATTACTTTAGGTTATCATCCGGAAGAAGCAGAAAAAATAAAAAAAGAAGATATTCTTTCTTTAGAAGAACAATTAAAAGAATCCAAAGTAGTAGGAATAGGAGAAATTGGTCTTGATTATCATTATGGTAAAGATCAAAAAGACAAACAGATTACACTTTTTGAAGAGCAATTGCAACTAGCAGAAAAAAATCATCTTCCTGTTGTTATTCACTCTAGAGATGCTACAGAAGATACTCTTTTGATATTAGAAAAATATAGAGGCAAAGTAAAAGGGATCATCCACTGCTTTAGTGGAAGTTTAGAAGTAGCGAAACAATATATAAAACTAGGTTATTATTTAGGAATTGGTGGTGTTGTAACATTCAAAAATAGCAATTTAAAGAAAGTGGTAGAACAGATTTCTTTTGATAATATTGTTTTAGAAACAGATAGCCCTTATTTATCTCCAGAGCCTTATCGCGGAAAGAAAAACTCATCGAAGAATATTCCCGTTATTGCAGAAGAAATAGCTAAAATAAAAGGTGTAACCTTACAAAAAGTGGAAGAAGAAACTACTAAAAATGCAAAAAAGATATTTAAAATAAAGGAGTAAACTAAGGAGAAAAAGAGGGGAGAGATTCTTGTTTTTTTGCTATGTTTATGATACGTTAATAATAAGTGAATAAAAAGGAGGAAAGAATGTGAATAAAAAAGAATCAAATCAAAAAGTATTAGCTTTTGTTGGAATCATTATTTTGTTATTAGCAGTCGTAGGAGTCAGTTATGCAGCTTTTCAGTATAGTAAAACCGGAGAAAAAGTTAATACGATTACAACTAGTACGATTGTTATGAGTTATAATGAGATAACGAATGGAATCAATCTAGTGGATGCTTATCCTATGAGTGATGCGAAAGGGATGTCTCTTTCTGGGACAGAAGCTAACAAAGAACAATATTTTGATTTTAATGTCAGTGTTAGTATTTCAGGAGATTTAACAATAAATTACACAATAACAGCAACAAAAGAAATGGGAAGTACTATACCAGATTCTGGAATTAAAGTCTATTTAACTTCCTTAGAAGGAAATATGGAAAATCAAGTATTAAGTCCAACTCTTGTTTCTTCTTTGAAGAAAACCGATGCAAGAGATACCGAAGAAACGGGAACTCCTCCAAATCAATATCTTTTAAAAACGGATTCTTTTCAAAAAACAGGCAATCGCTCTTATCGGCTTAGAATGTGGATTGATCAAAATTATGTAGGAACAGCTCCTAGTGAAATTTATAAAATAAGAGTAAATGTATACGGAAAAGCAAAATAAGTGTAAAGGAAATAAGTAATAGAGTCAAGTAATAGAGTCAATTGACTCTATTTTTTTGTCATTTCAAAAAAAATCGCAAAGTCTCTTTTCAAAATCCGAAAAAGTTGCTATATTAGTATACAAGGAGGATAGAAAATGAAAGAGAAAAATTCATCAAAGCAAGTTTTACTCTCAGTATTAGGAGTAGCGATTCTAGTGGTGGCAGTCGTAGGAGTATCATTTGCGGCTTTCAGCTATAGTAAAACTGGAGAGAAAGTAAATACGATTACAACTGGTTCAATTACTATGAACTATGCGGAAACTACAAATGGAATTAATTTAACAAATGCACTTCCTATGAGTGATGAACAAGGAAAAGCCCTATCAGGAAATACTGATGGTCAAGAAGAATACTTTGACTTTACTGTTTCAGCAAACATAACAGGTACTACTACAATTAATTATGTAATTACTGCAACAAAAGAACCCGAGAGTACTTTACCTGACACGGCAGTAAAAGTGTATTTAACTGATATGGATTCATCAGATAGTCAGTTGTTAGCTCCAACAAAAGTTTCGGCGCTTCCACAAACAAATGCAACAGACACTCAAAATACTGGAGCACCAGCAGGTCAATACAAATTGCATGAAAACACATTTACTAGTACAAATTCAAGAAATTATCGATTGAGAATGTGGGTAGCAGATGATTATACTGGTGTTGACACAGCCCATACATACAAATTAAGAGTTAATGTATATGGTGCCGCAGCAGCTGCTTAGAATATTATTTGACACAACGAAGAAACAATTTATTGCGGAAAAGAAAAAAAATTGATATATTTATTATTGTAAAGGAGGTTAGCTGACGTGAAAGAAAACAACAATTCTAAACAGATCCTATTATCGGTCTTAGGAGTAGCAATCTTAGTGGTAGCCGTTGTAGGAGTATCATTCGCAGCTTTTAGCTATAGTAAAACTGGAGAGAAAGTAAATACCATTACCACAGGTAGTATCGTTATGAGTTATAATGAAACGACCAATGGAATTAATTTGGTAGATGCTTTACCAATATCTGATGCTCAAGGCATAGCTTTATCAGGAAAAACTGCTGGTCACGAAGAATACTTTGATTTCAATGTAAGTGCAACGATTACTGGTTCAACTACAATTAATTATGTAATCACAGCTACAAAAGAAGGAGACAGTGATATTCCTGATACTGGAGTTAAAGTATATCTAACAAGCATGGATGCAGAAGCTGATAGCCAAATCTTAGCACCAACTCTAGTTTCTGATTTGGAACAAACGGATGGCACAGATACTACTAAAACTGGAGCTCCTGCCGATCAATACAAGCTACATGAAGATACATTTGCAGCAAGTAATACAAGAGCATATCGTTTAAGAATGTGGATTGATCAAAACTACAGTAGTCTTGGAACTTCAGGCACTTATAAGTTGAGAGTTAACGTATATGGTGCAGCCGCAGCTTAGTTAAAAGCTATTAAATTTTAAAATAAATTTAATGGCTTTTTTTCTGCCAAAATTTATTTTCTTGAAAAGCTCTCTTTACCTTAAAAAAAATATATGATACAATTAACACATAATAAGAGGGTGTGAACATGGAACAAGAAGAAAAAAAAGAGGAAGCAGTACAAATTAAAAGGCAATCAAATAAATCTTTTTTCTTTAGTATTATTTGCTTATTAATTGTTCTGTTAATGATTGTGGGATTTTCTACAGCAATCTACAGCTTCACAAATGAAGAAAATAATATTAACACGATAGATACTGGAAATATATCCTTAATGTTTACAGAGGATACCAATGGTATTACCATTACTGATGCCAAGCCATTAAGTGATGAGATGGGCAAAGTATTAAATGGGTCTGGAGAATATTTTGATTTTACAATTCAAGCAACGATAAAAGGAAAAGCCACTACAACCTATGAAATATCAGCTGAAAAGACCACAAACTCAACCCTAGAGAATAATGAGGTAAAGCTTTATCTTGAACAACAAAAAAATGGTATTTACGAAGAAGTGATGGAACCTACTGTTTTTACCCCCTTAACTGAACAAACAGAAATTGGAAGTTCCGTAGGAAGTATGCTTCTAACTAAAAATTCTGTGGATGAAACAACTTCTGTTAAATATCGGCTTAGAATGTGGATGGCCGATGATGCTGAAATTACAGGGACTTCTAGAACCTTTTCCGTACAAGTGGCTGTAAATGCAAAAATTGATACATAGAATTCTTTTTTTACATTTTAAAATATGATATAGTAAATATAAAAGAATAATAGGGTGGGTGAGAACTTGAAAATGGAACAAAAGAATAAAAAAAGCACCACGATAAAAAAAATATTGCATTATATCTCTACGGTTATAATGTATTCTTTGTGTTTTATTATGGTGATCGTTTTCATCTGTTTTGTGATCAACTTTTTTGATCAAAACAGAAACATAAAAAAAGGCGTAACAAAACCTCCGATTTTTTCTGCTTATACTATTGTTAGCCCTAGTATGGTACCTGCCATTAATGTATTAGATATGGTTGTAACCATTCGAGTAAATAAACCAGAAGACTTAAAAGTTGGAGATGTTATTACTTTCACTTCCACAGATTATCGTTATTCAGGAGTAACAGTAACCCACCGTATTAATAAAATAGAACAGACAACCGATGGTCAGTATTTGTTTACTACAAAAGGAGATGCGAACAATACAACGGATGCTACTAGAATTAAGTTCGATAATATTTATGGGAAAGTCATATTAAGAATTCCAAAAGTAGGATATATTCAATATTATTTAAGCAGTTTAGCTGGTTGGATTTTTATTATTGTAATCCCCGCGTTAGCTATTATTTCATATGATATTGTAAAACTTATTAAAACAATAGGAAAAGTATCTTCCAAGAAAGAAAAGAAAGAAAATAAAAAGTTGAAAGAAATAGAAACAAAAAAAGGATCCGAAAGGAGGTATAAGAAATGAAAAGGAAACTACTTTACATTCTAGGAGGAATCACCCTATTCCTTTTCATAGTATTAAGCGCTTTTGGATGGTATCAGATATTTTATACAAAAAAAGGAACGGAAAACACCAAAATATCGAATCTTATGGTAAAATTAGAAGATAATGAAAAAACAATTCATGAGAAAGATGCGGTACCAACAGAAAATACAGATGCCGTAGATCCTTATCAATTTACTGTCTATAATCAAACAAAAGATCCTACTATTTATAAAGTATTGTTAGAGGATTCTGTAACGACCAACATAGATAAATCTTTATCACGGAGTCAACTATCTTATGAACTATCTTTAAATGGAAAAGTTATAAAAAAAGGAACCTTAGATGAGATCAAGAACAATGTTTTAGATGAAAGAAGTATTGAGGGCGAGAAAGAAAATAAATATAGCTTAAAAATATGGTTAAATGAGGATACTATGGATACAGATTGGATCAATAAATCTTATAGCTATCAAATTACAATCCAAACGGAGGGATCAAAATGAAAAAATTATTATTAGAATATGCTAATTTAATAGGATATACTTTTACAGGTTTAATCTTTGGATTAGCTTTTGCTCTTTTGTTCATTAACTATAATCATGCAAGAGACATTGACGAAATAATCGATGTTAGTGACAATCTAACAGCTACAAGAGAACAAGTTCAAGCAAAAATTGATACCATTAAAGCCAATGCTGCTAGTTATGATGCTAGCACTTACCAAGGAAACTATATTAGTTATGATTTGAATAATATTCAATTAAGATTAAATTCTTGTGTAGCAAGCTTTGAATCCGAAGAATCACAAAATTACTTAAATAAGACAGAGTATTCCTTAAAAGATGTTTATGGCTTTGGTGAATTTTATCAAAATAATATTTTAAATGACTGTGTTATCATGCAGATGAATGCATTAGGTAGTAGCGATAGTCAATCAATGAATATTCCATCTCTTAGTTATATCAGACCTTTTATTAATTTAAATATCAAAAAATTGATGAATTCTCCTTCTTATATTATGAGTAATATAGAAAATGCAGACAATTATCAATTTAGTAATAATGATAATAAAAACACGATCTTTAGCTTAACCAGAGATAGCTATTATGCAATATTAGAAAATTATAATACTTCCCTTGATTTAGTAGTAGAAGTCTCAGAATGGTATAAAAATACCGTAATAGGAGGTTGATGCCAAAATGATGAGAAAAATATTTAATGTATTGTTTAGTATAACAAAGTATTTACTATTTATTGCGGCTTTTGGAATAACTATTTTTATTGTAATTCAAATAAATACTAGATTAGAAAAAAGTTTTATGACATCGATTAGTGTATTTATTCCTTTTTTTGTTCTTTTACTCTTTTTTGTATTAAATCTTGTTCTTCATCAAAAAGGAGTAACCAACAATCTGTTTTATAACATTACTTGTAATTTAGTCTTCTTAGTCATTTTATATGCAGGATATCGGGCCTTTACTGATAAAAACATGGTACTAAATCAAGTTTATGGCTATGGTATCGATTTTAATTATTTTAATACTTTTTTAGCTTATTGTAATGTTTTACTATATGGATTATGCATTGGAAATTTCTTCTTTATGTTTCAAGATAAAGAAAAAGATGATTCTAGAAAAAAGAATTAGTAAAAGAATGAGATAGCAAGGGAATAACAATTCATTTGCTTTTTTCTTTTTTTTCGATATAATTAATTTGTGGTGAAAAAGGTTGGAAGATAAATTTGTATTCAAGAAAAAATATGGTCAAAATTTTTTAAAAGATCAAAATACGATCGCTCGCATTGCTAATATTGTAGGCTTAACGAAAGAAGATTTTGTTATAGAAGTAGGTCCTGGAGCAGGTTCGCTTACGAAAGATCTTGCCGTGAGAGCAAAAAATGTGTTGTGCTATGAGATTGATAAAACTTTAGAAAAGATCTTAACAGAAAATTTGAAATCTTATAACAATATAAGTATTTTATATCAAGACTTTTTAAAAGCAGATTTAAAAGCAGATTCAAAGAACTACCATTATAAAAATTTATATTTTGTAAGCAATGTTCCTTACTATATTACAACTCCTATTCTTTTTAAATTAATCTCTTCTTCTCTTTATTTTCAGAAAATTGTTATGATGGTACAAAAAGAGGTAGGAGATCGTTTCTGTGCTTCGAAAGGAAAAAAAGAATATGGAGCCTTAACCGTACTATTAAATTACTACTTTGATACGAAAAAAGAGTTTTTTGTTTCTAGAAATCAATTTTATCCTATACCAAAAGTAGATAGTGTTGTAGTATCTTTTACCCCAAAAGAAAATCGTGAAAACCTAAAAAATGAAGCTTTTTTTATAAAACTTGTTCATGATAGTTTTCAATTTAAAAGAAAAACAATTCGCAATAATTTAAAAAATTATAATTTAGAAAAAGTAGAATCCGTATTAAAAAAATATCATTATGACTTATCCACAAGGGCAGAAAATATAGAATATAACGTTTTTGTTGATTTAGCGAATAGTTTGTATGAATAAAGAAAAATCATCCACATAAAATGAAGTGGGTGATTTTATGATATTTAAAATAGGCGATCTGGTAACCCGCAATTCCTATCATAATGATTTACTATTTAAAATTATTGACATAGAAGACAATATAGCTTATTTAAAAGGAATAGATGTAAGACTATATGCAGATAGTGAACTAGATGATTTGCAGTTAGTAGAAGAAAATCTTCTTATCAAAAAAAAAGAAGATCGAGAAGAAGTTACAAAATTACAGAAGATGATCCAGCTAGATCGCAGTGAATACTTTTATTTACCGGGAAAAATTCTTCATTTAGATGGAGATAAAGATTATTTAGAACGTTGTATTTCCTTTTACAAAGAAATGCATCTAGAGGCTTATGGTATTAATATAAAAGAAAAAGATATGAAAGAAGAAATTACAAAATATTTAGAAACTTATAAGCCCGATATTGTGATTATTACAGGCCATGATTCTTTTAAAAAAGGTGCCAAAGACAAAGACAAAAATGCGAATTATCAGAATTCTTCTAATTTCACAGAAGCAGTAAAAGAAGCAAGAAAATATGAAAAAAGTCAAGATAAATTAATTATTATTGCAGGAGCTTGCCAATCTAATTATGAGGAGCTTATTAAAGCAGGAGCGAATTTTGCTTCTAGTCCGAAACGGATTAACATTCATGCCCTAGATCCAGCGATTATTGCCTCTTTAGTTGCTTTATCCCCGAAAAACAAAGAAATTGACCTTCTTTCTTTAATTGAAAAAACACATTATGGCAGTGCTGGTATGGGAGGAATTATTACAAGTGGAACGATGTATGTGGGGTATCCAAGATGAATATAGAAAAATTAAGAGAACAAATTAGAAAGAAAGAAGGAGAAACTCTACATTTTAAATTTAATGGTAGCAGAAATCAAGTAGAAGAATTTACGGGGGAAATTATAGAAACCTATCCTGCGATTTTTTTAATTCGCTTAAAAGGAACTCCTCCTAAAATTAAATCTTTCACCTACAACGATTTATTGACAGAAAGCCTTGAAATATTGTAAAATTTATTGCATTTCCGAATAAGATAGTATAAAATATTCTTATAAAGTGTTAGTGCTTTAAAAGGAGGATAGACATATGAAAATTACATCTGTCAATGTAAGAAAAATTGAAAAAGAAGGATCTCGAATGAAAGGAATCGCATCTGTTTTAATTGATGACAGTTTTGCTGTTCATGATATTCGTATTATTGAAGGAGACAACGGTTTATTTATCGCTATGCCAAGTAAGAAAACTCAAACGGGTGGTTACCGCGATATTGCACATCCTATCAATCCTGAAGTACGAGCTATGTTTCAAGATAAAATATTAGAAGCTTATAATAACGTTGATAAAGAATCTACAGAAGAATAGATTCTTTTTTTATCATACTTTTTTCTTGTTTTCATATCTTTTACTAGGGAGGAAGAAACATGGAAACAAAAGAAGCAATTGTTAGTAATTATAATCATAGTATTACCTTAACCGAAAGAAAAAATTTATTAATTACTGGAGTTAAAAAAATTGAAAACTTTGATAATGAAGAATTTTTATTGGAAACAACCATGGGTTTTTTAGTAGTAAAAGGAGAAGGATTGGAATTAATTAAACTAGATACCATATCAGGAAATGTATCAATCAAAGGAATGGTAACTGCCTTTTCCTATATGGCCGATAATAATAAAAAAGAAACCACTACAACCAGTATTTTTAATCGTCTTTTTAAATAATGTCTTTAAAAATTCAAGTGATTTCTAGTCTCTTTTCCTTTCTTTATGGAATTATTTTCTCTCTTCTTTTAAATCTAAATTATAATATTCTCTTTAGTGGATCACGTCTTTTAAGAAGTATTTCTAATCTTCTTTTTTTATCTGATTTTGCCATGCTTTACTTTTTGATCATGAAAAAAATAAATGAGGGAATATTACATCCTTATTTTTATCTTTTTCTTATTCTAGGTTTTCTCTTAACTTTCAAGAAAGGAGTTCCTCTTCGTAAATTTCTAAAAGAATTGCCTAAAAGTGTCAAAAAAAAGAAAGAAACGACGAATCGATTGAAATAAAAAGCCTTTTCCTTTATAATATAAATTAGGAAAGTGGGTGAAAAAATGGCAAAGAAAAAGAAGAAAAAGAAAAAACTAGGACCTCTTCTTTTATGTTTTGTTTCTCTTTTTGTCATTTTAGGAACCACGTATACAATTGGAAAGTACTGGATGGAAATATACGGAAAATACCAAGAAAAAGCAAGTTTAAAAAAAGAGTTAGCAAGTTTAAAAGATAAAGAAGAAGAATTAGCAGCAGATGTTACGAAACTACAAGATGCAGATTATATTGCCCGGTATGCTAGAGAAAAATACTATTATTCAAAAGATGGAGAGTATATCTTACGAATACCTGAAGAAGAAAAATAGGTATTTTTCTTTTGGAAAAGTAGGAGGAAAAGATGGATATAAAAGAATTATATAAAGAACTAAAAATAGAAAAAGATGATGTTATTGTTTTTGGTTGCAGCTATGGACCAGATTCTATGGCTTTGTTTCACACCTTATTAAAATTAAGAGAACAAATACCAATAAAGCTAATTTGTGCTCATATAAATCATGGAAAAAGAAAAGAAAGTGAAGAAGAACAACAAGACCTTGAGCATTATTGTGAAAAACATCAGGTTGTATTTGAATATATGAAAATCGAACGTTACGGAGATGATAATTTTCATAATGAGGCTAGAACGATTCGCTATCATTTTTTTGAAGAAATCGTGATGAAGTATCAAGCAAAATATCTTATGACAGCGCATCATGGAGATGATTTGATTGAGACCATTTTAATGCGAATTGTAAGAGGAACGACCCTAGAAGGTTATAGTGGCTTTAAAAAAGAAATTAATATGGGGGGATATATTATTTATCGACCATTTATTGAACAGACCAAAGAAAATTTATTAACTTATGATCGAGAAAATAAGGTTCCTTATGCGATTGATAGCAGTAATAACAGTAGTGTCTATACAAGAAATCGTTATCGTAAAACAATTCTTCCTTTCTTAAAAAAGGAAGACCCCAGAGTTCATGAAAAATTCTTGAAATTTAGTAAAACAATTTTAAAAGCGAACGATTATATTGAACGAGAAACAACAAAAGCCTTGAAAAAAGTTTCATTTCATGATAGGATTCTTATTAACAAATTTTTGGAGCAAGACGAATTAATACAACAGACAATTTTAGAAGACATCTTAGAAAATTATTATCAAGATGATTTGATCTTAATCAATGAAAAGCACATTACTTTATTACTAAACTTGATTAAAAGTAGAAAAGCAAATAGTGAAGTAATGCTTCCAAATGATGTTGTTGCAACAAAAAATTATAATGAATTTTTTCTTCATCGAGTATTAGAAGAAATTTCTCACTATGAAATTGAACTTAATAAATATACTCGTCTTCCAAATGGACATGTTCTAGAAGAAGTATTAACAGAGAATTCCAACAGCAACAACGTTATTCGCTTATCGAGTAAAGAGCTTACTTTGCCTTTGCGGGTTCGAACAAGAGAGTATGGTGATGTAATGGCTTTAAAAGGTGGAGGTCATAAAAAAATAAAAGATATTTTTATTGAAAAAAAGATAGTTCCCAAAGATCGAGAGATTTGGCCTATTGTTGTAGATAGTAAAAATACAATTGTTTTTGTTCCAGGTTTGAAAAAGTCTAAATTTGATAAGAATAAAGAGGACTTTTGTGATATAATACTAAGATATAAATAAAAGAAGGAGAGAGATGACGTGAATAAAAAAACAGTAAAAAAGGGATTATTACCTTATGTATTCTTATTGCTCATTATCATAGGGGTTTTCTATTTCGTTAGTATTGGAAATCAACAAGTCAATGTTTTAACATATGATGAGTTTATGAATGCTTTAGATACTTCTGAAATTACGGAATTAGAAGTAACACCAAGAGATAGAGCAAAAGTATATGAAATAACAGGAAAATTAAAAGATTATGAACCAAATGAATCATTCTTTGTTAGAGTACCTTTATCCGAGCAAGTAATGAAAAGACTTGTGGATGCTAGTGAAGTACAAGATTTTGAATTTGAAGCAACAACAGATCCAGAGTCAAATTCATTTCTTCTTATCCTAGTTAATATATTACCTATTATTATTCTTGGTGGATTTGCTTTTTGGTTTTTATCAAAACAAATGGGTGGCGGAAAGAATTCATTTGATTTTGGAAAGAGTAAAGCCAAGCTTTCTAGTGATAAGCACAAAGTAACTTTTAAAGATGTGGCCGGTTTGAAGGAAGAAAAAGAGGAAGTAAAAGAATTAATTGATTTTCTAAAAAATCCAAAAAAATTCCAAAAATTAGGAGCTAGAATTCCAAAAGGAGTCTTATTATATGGGCCTCCTGGAACTGGTAAAACTTTGTTAGCACGAGCTGTTGCTGGAGAAGCAAATGTTCCATTCTACTATATTAGTGGTTCTGACTTTGTAGAATTATTTGTAGGAGTTGGAGCAAGTCGAGTTCGTGATATGTTCCAACAAGCGAAAAGAACAGCACCTTGCTTAATCTTTATTGATGAAATTGATGCGGTTGGACGTCAACGTGGTACAGGTTTAGGGGGAGGACATGATGAAAGAGAGCAAACCTTAAACCAATTATTAACCGAAATGGATGGATTTGGAGAAAATGAAGGAATTATCATTATTGCTGCGACAAACCGTCCGGATGTACTAGATCCTGCTTTACTTCGCCCAGGTAGATTTGACCGTCAGATTATGGTAAACTTACCAGACGTTAAGGGGAGAGAAGAAATCTTGGCTGTGCACGCTAGAAACAAAGTGTTAGCTCCAAATGTAAAACTATCTACCATTGCTAAAAGAACACCGGGTTATTCCGGAGCTGACCTTGAGAATTTATTAAACGAAGCTGCTCTTCTTGCGGTTAGAAGAAATAAAGATGCCATTACGATGAGTGAAATAGATGAAGCGAGCGATCGTGTTTTAATGGGTCCAGCCAAATCAAGTGCCAATCGAAGTGAAAGCGATCGTAAACTTGTCGCTTATCATGAATCGGGACATGCAGTGGTAGGAATTAAATTAAAAGGAGCAAGTGATGTTCAAAAAGTAACGATTATACCTCGTGGGTCAGCAGGTGGATATAATATGATGATTCCAAGTGAAGAGAAAATTTGCTCTACTAAGACCGATTTACTAGAACAAATCACGGGACTTTTAGCGGGACGTGTTGCTGAAGAAGTAGTTTTCCATGAAGTGACCACAGGAGCAGAAAATGACTTTGCTAAAGCTACAAAAATAGCGCGTAGTATGGTAACTGAATATGGTATGAGTGATTTAGGACCAATGCAATTAGAACAACAAGAAGGAAGTGTCTTCTTAGGAAGAGATTATAACAAAACAAGAAACTTTTCCAACGAAGTAGCGCATGAAATCGACACGGAAATGCGTAAAATTATTGAAGAATGTTATGAACATGCGACTAAAATCATCAAAGAAAATAGAAAACTCCTTGACTTGTTAGCAACGAATCTACTAGAATATGAAACGTTAACAAAAGAACAAATTGATTACTTAGTAGAACATGGTAAAATGCCTCCGGAAGAAGAGGAAACAACCTATGAAAAAATGTCTATTACAAGATTAAAAGAAATTGCCAAAGAAAAAGGTATTAAAGGATATTCTAAAATGAACAAAGCGGAATTATTAAAAGCTCTAGAAGGCGAAAAATAATTCGCTTTTTTTATTAAGAGAAAGGCAATACGAAAATTCGTATGTATAGATTTTGTAAAAGTCATTGACAACTCCTTGTTTGTACGATAAGGTAAAAATCAAAAGGAAGGAAGAGCTATGAAAAAAGGATTTATCAAAAAAGAAGCCAATGAATTTCGAAAATTTATTTCGCGGGGAAATGTTGTAGATATGGCAATTGGTGTTATTATAGGAGGTGCTTTTGGTAAAATTGTAACAAGCTTAGTGAATGATATTTTAACACCTGTGCTTGGTATTTTATTAGGTGGATTAGACTTTAGCAATTTAAGCATTAAAATAAAAGATTCTACTATAGCTTATGGATCTTTTCTTCAATCAATTATTGATTTTTTAATTATTGCTTTATGTATTTTTGCGATGGTAAAACTCTTTACAAGACTTAAGAAAGAAGAAAAGAAAGAAAACAAAGTAGAAAAAAGCGAAGAAACAATTCTATTAAGCGAGATTAGAGATTTATTAAAAGAGCAAAAGAAGGAAGGAGAAAAATAATGGAATTATATGAATTTAGTGAAAGTGGAAAAAGCTTACTCATAAAAGAACTAAAAGCGACAAAGGAAGTTTTAGAAAATTATCGTAGAGATCATTTGCCTTCGTCAGAATTTGATATTTATCATCTTGAAACCGACCGAGAACAATGGTTTGATAAATTTCAAGAAGAAGATAATTTTTCATTCGACGACTTAGAGAAGAGTGAAAATAATAATTTTTTAGCTCTTTATGCTGTTAATATAGATGAATCACATTACGAAAGCGCCCTAAGAGATCAAATAAGAGAAGAATTTGTACAGGGAAAATATAGAGACAATCATTTAATTCGGACGTTTCAGGAAAATTCTCGAGGGGAAAACATCTATTTTCAAAACCTTTTGCTTTGCGGGAAGCGAGAATCGTTTTACTCAAACTTAGAAAAGAAAAGATACTATAGACTAACAGGGCTTTTATCTCTACCAGAAGAATTAGTGGCTTTACAGCTTTTTGAGCAAGGAAGGTATGATCTGTTAGCTTATGATTCGCTAGCTGCTGAGATTCCTTTTGAACTATATGAAGAAACCTTGAAAGCCAAGTGTCCTGCTTCCATTATGGAATTTGATATGATGCAAGATAAAAAACAATTGGTAGAAAGTACAGAAAGATTATTATCTTATTACCGAAATAAAAGAAAATAAAAGGAGCCTTGAAAGCAAGCTTCTTTTCGATTATAATAAAGCGGAAGCGAAGTGATACAAGTGAAATGGAAAATTGGAAATGTTGAAATTGCTAACCAAGTTGTTTTAGCACCCATGGCGGGGATTGGCAATAGTGCTTACCGTCAGATTATTAAAGAGATGGGTTGTGGATTAATTTATGCCGAAATGGTAAGTGATAAAGCGATCTGCTATGATAATAAGAAAACCATTGATATGCTTTATATGAAAGAAGAAGAACGACCGCTTGTGCAACAAATTTTTGGTAGGGATGTTGATAGTTTTGTGGAGGCTGCCAAATATATTGAAAAAAATATGAAGCCAGATATTATTGATATTAATATGGGTTGTCCTGTTCCGAAAGTTGCCTTAAGAGCCCAAGCGGGTAGTGCTCTTTTAAAGAATCCTAAGAAAATAGGTGAAATTGTAAAAGCAGTCAGTGATGCCGTTTCGATTCCTGTAACTGTTAAAATCAGAAGTGGTTGGGATCAAGACCATATCAATGCCGTTGAAGTTGCCAAAATTTGTGAAGATAATGGTGCCAAAGCCATTTGTGTTCATGCTAGGACGAGAAGTCAAGGCTATAGTGGAAAAGCAGATTGGTCTATCATTAAAAAAGTAAAAGAAGCGGTATCGATTCCAGTAATTGGCAATGGAGATGTCACAAGCAAAGAAAAAGCGAAACAAATGCTTGATGAGACGGGCTGTGATGCCGTGATGATTGGGCGAGCTGCTTTAGGAAATCCTTGGTTAATTCGCGATACTGTTGATTATTTAGAAGGAAATCCATTAAAACCTGCTCCTAGCGCCATAGAAAAAATAAACATGATCGAAAAACACCTTTCCTTGTTATATTCCTTAAAAGAGGAACATCGTGCTGTATTAGAAATAAGAAATCATATTAGTTGGTACTTAAAAGGAGTAAAGGGTGCGAATGAGATTAAAAATAAAATTTTCCAAATGACGAAACTTTATGATATACTACAAGTATTAGAAGAATTTAAGGAGGAATTAGATGAAAAAGAAAGAGAAAGTAATGGACGCAGAAGTGGTAAAAGCGGAAAATAACTCGAAAAAGAAAAAGTCGAGTTTAAAAAAAGAAAGTACTGAAATCAAGGCTTTTTTCAGTCAAAGATTGCTCGCTTTCCTACTTGATGCGATCATCGTATCTTTAATAGCGTCTTTTATTACAGCTTTGATCCCTATAAATGATACAGCTGCGAAGTTATATGGAGAGCAAACAACAATTATGGAAAACTACTTGAATCAAGAGATAAGTATGGAAGATTATGTCAATCAAATGGTAGATATTAGTTATGATATTTCTAGACAGACCGTTGTATTAACCATCGTCAATATAGTTATTTATCTAATTTACTATGTCATTATTCCAGTGTATCAGAATGGTCAAACTTTGGCCAAAAAACTATTTAAGATTAGAGTCAAAAAATGCGATGACTCACCACTTAGTATGAATGATATGCTATTTCGTTCTATGATTAATAATAGTATTTTCTACAATATTATCTGTCTATGTCTTATCTTCTTTTTGAATAAGACAACCTATTTAAGTGTAAATACCTTCTTAAGCATCTTACAATATGGAGTTTTAATTATCAGTGCACTTATGATTGGTTTTACCAAAAGCAAACAAGGACTTCATGATAAGTTAGTAGGAACTGAAGTCGTATTAGCAAATACAAGAAAAGAGGAAATCGTATGCGAGAATTAACAGAACAAGAATTAGTAAGAAGAGAAAAAGCCGAAAATATCAGAAAGCTTGGTCTTGATCCTTTTGGTCATCGTTATGATCGGGATTCTTTTGCGATGGATATTAAGGAAAAATATAAAGATGTAGATCATGATGCTTTTGAAAATATGACGGATACTGCTAAAGTTGCAGGAAGAATCATGTTTATCCGAAAGATGGGAAAAGCTTCTTTCTTCTCTTTAAAAGATAAAACCGGTTCAATCCAAATTTATATTTCTATCAATGATGTAGGAGAAGATGTTTATAACTTGTTTAAAACAGCCGATCTTGGTGATATTGTTGGTGTTTATGGAAAAATCATGAAAACAAGAACAGGGGAAGTAACCATCAAATGTTTAGAATATACGCATCTTGTTAAAGCTTTAAGACCCCTTCCTGAAAAATTCCATGGTTTAACGGATAAAGAAGAACGTTACCGTAGACGCTATGTTGATTTGATTATGAATGAAGATTCTAGAAGAGTGGCTTTCTTAAGGCCAAAAATTATTCGGGCGATCCAACATTACTTAGATAACAAAGGCTTTGTTGAAGTAGAAACTCCGGTACTATCAACCTTATTAACAGGAGCTTCTGCTAGACCTTTCATTACCCATCATAATGCTCAAGATATGGATATGTATCTAAGAATAGCCTTAGAATTACCCCTAAAACGGCTTCTTGTGGGAGGGATGGAAAGTGTCTATGAAATCGGAAGAACTTTCCGTAATGAAGGAATGGATACAAGACATAATCCAGAATTTACGATGCTGGAAATTTATCAAGCCTATTCAGACTTAGAAGGTATGATGGATTTAACAGAAAATTTATTCCAAATGATTGCAAAAGATGTAGTAGGAAAGTTGGATTATCATTGGTATGGATATGACATTTCTTTAGAAGGACCATGGAAAAGAATTAGTATGGTAGATGCCATCAAAGAAACAATTGGTATTGATTTTAAAGAAGAAATGACGATAGAAGAAGCCTTAAAGCTAGCAGAAGAACACAATATAGAAGTACAAGAGCATGAAAAAACCGTAGGTCATATCATTAATCTTTTCTTTGAAAAATATGTAGAACAGACGCTAATTCAACCAACTTTTCTATATGGTCATCCTGTAGAAATATCACCTCTTACAAAGAAAAATAAAGATGATCCAAGATTTGTAGATCGCTTTGAACTATTTATTGGCGGAAAAGAATTTGCTAATGCCTATACAGAATTAAATGATCCAGATGATCAATTAGAACGTTTTGAAGAGCAATTGAAAGAGAAAAAATTGGGCAATGAAGAAGCGAATGACATTGATATGGACTTTATTGAAGCCTTAGAATATGGTATGCCGCCAGCAGGCGGAATTGGTTATGGTATTGATCGCTTGATGATGTTATTTGCTGAATTAGAATCCATTCGTGATGTCATCTTATTTCCTACCATGAAACCCCTTGATAAATAATTACAATATTAGAGAACGAAAAATAAGCTTTAGTGACCTATTTTTTTCATAATTCATAAAGTATTATAAGGAGGCTCAAAAATGAGAAAGCCAAGAATTGGTTTAATGAGTCGAAAATTAGAAGGAAAAGAATATTTTGCCATTATAGAAGGAGCAAGAGAAGCGATTATCCGTTTTGGAGGAATTCCTATTGTTCTTTTATCCGTTCAAAAAGAAGATGCTAGAGTAGAACCAGAAAAAGCCAAAAAGTATAGTAAACAAGAAAAAGAAGATCTTGAACAACTACTCGCCTTGTGTGATGGATTTTTGCTTCCAGGAGGGGATAGCTGGTATGAACTAGATGAGCTGACCATTGACTATGCTAGAAAAAAAGATCTTCCCTTGCTTGGGATCTGTCTTGGTATGCAAACATTAGGAAAAGTTTTTTCTAAAGAAAAGCAAATAGCCAAAGATAATACGATTTTAAATAACACCAAAATAAATCATTGTCAGTTAGATAATGATAAAGTACATAAAGTGCAAATAAAAAAAGAAAGCAAACTATTCGAGATTATAGGGAAGAGGGAAATTATGGTAAATTCTCGTCATAATTATCATATCAAAGAAATCGAAGAAAAATATATTAGTGCGAGAAGCCCAGATGGCTTAATTGAAGGAATAGAAGATCCGAACAATACTTTTTGTATTGGTGTACAATGGCATCCAGAAAATTTGATAGAAAAAGATGCTTTTTCGAAAAAATTATTTAAGACTTTCTTTGAAGTAGTAAGAAGAAAAATGGAACAAGGAAAAAGAGTATGATAAAATAAAAAAAGAAGAATTGTTCACAGAAGTTGTGGAAAAGGAGTAGAAAATGTTAGAAATTTATGAAAGAGTACCAAAGGAAAGTAGTAATCCTTATGGAATCAAAAAGATAGAGAAAGTAAAAGAAGAACCCTTTCTTCTTTGTATTTCAGCTCAAGATAGACTTCCAAAATCTGTTTTTGGTTTAATAAGAGAAGGGATGCAAGCCGCAAGAGTTCGCACGAGTCAAGAAGATGGTCCAGGCTATGATGTTTCCAATTTTCCTGTTCATTTTCTTGGAATGAGTTATCAGCTTGAGCAAAATAGAAGGTCAGCAGGAGAAGCGTTAGCAGAAGAAGTTTTTATTCCTCTTTTAGGAGAAGAAAAAAAGGATTTATTAGAAGTAGAAAGAAAAATGCGCAATATTAATATTATGACTTACTGTGATGGTACAAGAACGTATATGGAAGCAGAAAAAAAGTTAGAAGAATATATGAAAGAAAAACAATATAGTGAGGAAGAAATTTCTTTGATTTTATCACAAATATCCGTTACTGCCATTGCCACCATGCAAGATACCAGTAGTTTAAAAGCAACTACCATGAGTTTCCTTGATATTAACGATCCTGAAGTTATGACTATGGCTACAACTAAATTAAAAGAACATCTTGACCAAACGCCATATGAGGCATCATTATTGCCTTTTTCTGAAAATAGTGGCCTTTATTACTTCGAAGGAACAGGAGAACATTCGATCAAAGAATACCTTAAGGACGAAAGTAAAGGAAAAATTCCTCTTGAAATGATGATTTGCTCTAGTTTAAATAATAGTATTCATAATCAAAAAACTTCTAATTTTGTTCCTTTGAAATATAAAAGCATAAGTTCTACTTTAACAGAGTTTCTACCTTATCAAACGACAAAATCCAAAGAAGAATTAAAAAGGGCTTTTGATCAAGAGTTAGAATACGAAGGAGCGAAAAAAATATCGCCTTTGGAGATGAAACTTTATAATGAGATTGATAAGCTTTGTAAAAACAATTTATTTTTGGAGCGCGAAAAAACATGGACAAAAAATGAACTAGATAGAATTAACAATCGTTATGGAAAATTAATTGATGTGGTGAAAGAACTGGCTCCGGAAGATTTAGCAGAGGAAATATTGGTAAAAGGTGCTGATTACCAAGGAAGTTTAGGAAAAAAATAATAGAAATAAGAAAAAGTGTGGGAAAATGCTTAAAATCGTATGAAAAGCTTGTAAAATATAGGGTTTCTTCGTATAATGTTTATGAAAGGAGAAAAAAATATGAAGAAGCATAATGCACTAAAAATTGTGGTAATTACTATGCTTGTCTTTATGCTTTTAACCTGGATTTTACCAGCTGCAACGTATCAAACTAGTTACTATGAACTAGGACGGGCTCAAATTGGATTTTTTGATATATTCTCATATCAAAATACAGTATTAGGCTATTTTGGTTATATTGCAGTTTATATTTTAATGGTTGCAGGTTTCTATGGAGTTTTATATAAGACAGGTGCCTATCGTAGAATATTAGATGCTATTGTGAAAAAGTTTACAGGAAAAGAGGCAATTGTAATATCAATCATTATGGTTATCTTTGCCTTTTTAACATCATTTTGTGGTGTTCAACTCGCTTTAATTCTCTTTTTTCCATTTGTCATTTCTCTTGTTCTAATGATGGGATACAGTAAACTAGTAGCAGTTGCTGCAACAGCAGGAAGTGTTGCTGTAGGTCTAATGGGAACTACCTTTGCATATAGTACAACGCAAATATTACAACAATATCTAAAAACAGAAATTACAACAAATATTGCAGCTAAAATTATTATTTTAGTCATCGGACTCGCTTTATTAATTCTTAATACTTTTGTCTTTGGAAAGAAAAAGAGTTTAAAAGAAGCCGATGACAAAGAAAACTACATTCCAGAACCAGCAAGAGGAATCAAAAAGAGAAGTAACTGGCCATTAGTCATCATTTTAGATGCTATTTTAGTGGTTATGATCTTAGGATTTATTTCTTGGAGTGGAGCATTCAACATAACAGCTTTTACCGAAGCAACAAATGCTGTAACCGAATTTGAAATTGGTGGCTTCCCGCTCTTTGGAAAAATTTTAGGTTCCAATATCAGTGCTTTTGGAAGTTGGACTCTAGTAGAGCTTATTGCCATATTAGCTTTGGCAATCATTATCATCAAATTTGTTTATAAAATTAAATGGGATGATGTAATGGAAGGATTTGGCAAGGGAATCCGTAAAGCAATTGTACCTGCGCTAATCGTGTTAGTTATTTATACTTGCTTAGTATTAACAACCTATCATCCATTCCAATTAGTTATTTACAAAGCTATCCTAGGATTAACAAAAGGATTTAACATCTTTACAACCGGTTTAGTTGTTGTAGTTTCAAGCATTATCAATGGAGATGTCTTATATGCATTTTATAATGTCGTTCCATATTTTGTAAGTGTAATAACAGATACTTCCGTTTATCCACTTGTTGCTGTTATTTTCCAAAGTATGTATGGATTAGTTACTTTAGTAGCACCAACTAGTATTCCACTTATGATTACTTTATCTTACTTAAATGTACCTTATAAGTCATGGTTTAAATACATTTGGAAATTATTAGTAGCATTGGTAGTCGTTCTATTTATTATATTTACCATTTTATTATTAATATAAAAGTTCAGATGAGAAGCAAAGTTTCTTAAAAAAACTGAACTTTTTTCTTTGCCTTTCCTTTCTTTTTTTGTCATTATTTTGGGGTTTATTTTTCTTGAAAGAAACCACTAAAAAAAATTACAATAAAACTAGATTGGAGAGATTATATGTTTTCTAAATTTAGTGAAGAAGCTCAAAAAGCTCTTGTATTAGCAAAAAAGGAAATGAAACTATTAAAACATCCCTATGTTGGTAGTGAACATTTATTGTTATCAATATTATCAATGGATTATTTACCTCTTACAAAACGATTGAACCAATATGGTATCACATACAAGAAATTCAAAGAAGAATTAGTAAAAATAGTAGGAATTGGGAAAGAAAGCAATGAATGGTTTTTATATACGCCCTTATTAAAAAGAGTAATTGAAACAGCTATATTAGATAGTAAAGAGAAAAAAGAAAGTGAAGTTAGTGTCAATCAGCTTTTTCTATCCTTATTAGATGAAGGAGAAGGAATTGCGATTCGTTTATTATTAGGAATGAACGTGGATATTGATGAGTTATACCAAGAATTTGCAAGCAGCTTAAGAGAAAAGAAAAAAGGAATTCACAAGAAATTATTGATAGAAGAATTCTCAGTCAATTTGAATAAGAAAGTAGTAAGTAATGAAGTAGATCCTGTTATTGGTAGAGAGGAAGAATTGAATTATTTAATCGAAATATTATGTCGCAGAACGAAAAATAATCCTCTTTTATTAGGAGAGGCAGGAGTTGGAAAAACAGCAATTGTAGAAGAACTAGCTAGACGTATAGTAGAAGATAATGTTCCTAAACCTTTAAAAGGTAAAACCATTCTTTCCGTTCCGATGGCAAGCCTTGTAGCAGGAACAAAATATCGAGGAGAATTCGAAGAAAGAATTGGAAAAATATTAAAAGAATTAGAAGAAAACGATGATTTTATTCTTTTCATTGATGAGATTCATACCCTTGTTGGAGCAGGCGGAGCGGAAGGCGCGATTGATGCATCCAATATTATGAAACCAGCCTTATCAAGAGGAAAACTTCATTTGATCGGTGCGACTACCGTAGCAGAATATCATGAATTTATTGAAAAAGATAAAGCTTTAAATCGTCGCTTTCAAATAGTCATGGTAGAAGAACCGGATAAAGAGAAAACCTTGGAAATATTAAAAAAATTAAAACCCCTTTATGAAGCCTATCACTCTGTTAGTATATCTGATGAAATACTAGAATTGATTGTAGAATTATCCAATACTTATATTTATGAATATTTTCAACCGGATAAAGCCATTGATATTTTAGATGAAGTCTGTTCCAAAGCTTCTCTTACACAAGATAAAAAAGATTTAAAGCTTCAACAACTAAATAAAGAGCTTCAACAAACTTTTTTAAAGAAAAAAGAAGCAATTATGAATCAAGACTTTGACAAGGCCTCACAGTTAAAAAAACAAGAACAAGAAATAGCAAGCACCAAAAATCAATTAGAACTTTCTTTAATGAAAAAAAGAAAACCTCATAAGATTACGAAAGAAATGGTAGCCGAAGTCATTTATTTAAAAACAAAAATCCCCGTCTATGAAATTGTCGAAGGTAGTAGAAATGTTCTGCTAAATCTAGAAAATGAGTTGAAAAAGAAAATAATTGGGCAAGATGAAATTATTCATGATTTATGTAATCATACGAAAAAAGTGCAACTAGGATTTCAAGAAAAGCCAAAGATTCATACCTTTTTATTAAGTGGCCCCACGGGAGTAGGGAAAACACTTTTGGTAAAAGAATTTGCGAATCTTCTTTATGGAAAAGAAAACTTTATTCGATTAGATATGAGTGAATATAAAGAGCCTCATTCCATTAGTAAGATTATCGGTTCTCCTCCTGGATATGTCGGTTTTGACAATCATCGAACTATACTAGATCATATTAGGCTTCATCCTCATTCCGTTGTTTTACTAGATGAAATTGAAAAAGCCTCCAAAGAAGTATTAAAATTATTCCTACAAGTCATGGACGAAGGATATCTAAAAGATTCCAAGGGCAGAAAAGTTTCTTTTGATAATGTCTTTTTGTTTTTGACTACCAATTTAGGATCCCAAAAACAAGAAGTAGGATTTACTACCTCAACCATAAAGGCAAACGAAGAGTTAGAAGAATTTTTGGGAGTAGAATTTGTGAATCGAATTGGAAAAAGTTATCAATTTCAACCTTTAAAAGAAGAAAGTATTAAAAAAATTATGAGTCAGAAATTATCTGTTTTAACAAAAGCCTTTCGAAAGAAAAATATCAATGTTAAGATTTCCCAAAAAATTGTGGAAAAAATGATAGAAAAAACCAATTATGAAAAATATGGAGCAAGACAAGTGGATAAAATTATTGATAGTATGGTAACACCAGTTATTGTAGATGCTTGGTATAAAGGGGAAAAAGAAATTACAGTTTAGTTTATCTTAGCTTATTTTATACTTAAGAAATTTTAAAAATATAAAATGACCAATTTAAAGTATCAAGTATGACTATTTTAATACTATGTATACGGCCAATTTAATTATATTGACTTTTATAACATTAAGTTGCATTATCTAATGGAAGAGTTGTGAAGTTTATGTATTCAAGAGAAGCCAAACAAGCAATAGAAAATATTAATAAGACGTTTAAAGTTTTGCTAGTTACAGGTCCAAGACAAGTAGGGAAAACGACACTACTGTTAAGTTTAAAACCGGATAATATGTAATATATAACATTAGATGATGAGGTGCTTAGGGAACAAGCTAGAAACGATCCTAAATTATTTTTAGAAGAGCACTCTGCCCCTTTATTAATTGACGAAGTACAATATGCTCCAAATTTATTTTCTTATATAAAAATAAATGTAGATAAAGAAAATAAAAATGGAATGTATTGGTTAACAGGATCACAGCAATTCCATTTAATGAAAAACGTAAGTGAATCTTTGGCTGGACGAGTCGGTATTGTTAATTTAAATAGCTTTATGTATTCAGAAATTGTTAAAAATGAAAGAAAAGAATTGTTTGATCCCGCTAGATTAAATGAAATGAAAGTAATTCCTAAGATAGATGTTAATAAATTATATGAGATAATCTTCAAAGGCGAATGCCAGCTCTTTATATGGAAAAAGATTTGTCTCATGATATTTATTTTCGCAGTTATCTCGATACTTATAGGGATTTTCCAAAAATAAAGTTACCAATTATGGAGTAATAAGCACACTCCATTTTTTAATGCCGTCTGTTCTGGTGATGTATTTATCTTCCAGCATCTTCATTTCTTTCTTATTGATAGTTAATCCTTTTTCATATTTAACTTCTTTTAATTTCGTAACAGATTTTGTATTTCTCCAAGTTAAGTTTTTCATAAAGCTTAAACAAACCTCTTTTGTTTCTAATAAAAATCCATTCCATATCTTTTCTAGTCTTGCCCATAATCTTTCTACTGGATTATACTTAGAATGATAGGGAGGATAATATACTAATTCTATTTGTATGTTGTATTTCTTTGCTATATTGATTAATCCTGATAAAAATATAGTTCTTACGCCACTATTGTCTGGCCCGTTATCTAAAAATATCATGAGTTTGCTAATATCTTTATTTAAATATTGTTCTTCAAAAAATTCTTCTATACAATCTACTAAATCTAAAGAAGTAGGTTTTGAAGTATAATTAAAAAAATAAGGAGTGTTGTTCTTTAAATCAAGAATTCCAAATGGTATTAAACAATCATTCATATGAATAGATATGAAAAAAGGTTAAGAATAATTTGTTGTTTATATAATCAAAATTTATAATTAAGCTTGCCGAACAGGTCTAATATGTATTGCTCCAGCCGAACAATTTGTTGATAAATCAACTTGAATGAGAACTGCGGATCCTTCGGGAATTTGTTTCCCCGTTAATTCTTCATAAGATTTAATGACATAAGTATTGGGAAGGGTATCTTGATTTTTATCATAATATTCTACTTCTTCCTTTTGATCATCATACACATACATTCTATAATAAGTGTATAAGTCCCCACTTTGCCCTTTTATTTCTATGACATCTCCTGCTTCTGCTTCAAAACTAGTTGACCAAAAAGGACTACCGTCTGATTTAGCAGCTGTTAATATTTCTTCCACATCGTATTCTTTCGCTTCTACTTTAGGACAAATCAATAACAAAAGCAAAATTACAATAATAAATGTTATCTTTTTCTTCCTTTCTTTTAGTATTTTTCCTATTTTCTCTTTTTATTCTAACACATAGAATCGTATCAAGAAGAAAAAGAACAGGATCTCGACATCCCATTCTTTTTTTAACACACGAAAAAAGCCTTATTCTATATTGTAATTCTAAAGCGCCAACCAATTTAACATATAGTTAACTATAGTGAGGTTTGCAAAAACAAAACTTTTTTGAATTCTTAAACTGTTCTTTTGCATTTTTTAACACCTCTTTTTTTGTTTCTCTTTCTTTCAAAATCCCTTATTCAAGGCTTTTTCTATCTATATTTTTAATTCTTAGTATCCTTCCCGCTTTTCTTGTTTAATCAACTTCGCATGCAAAACCATTTTCTCCTCATCATTATAGCAAGTTGAAAGAGTCAAAATACGATTCTTCGTCGTAATAATAGCGGGAAAAGAAACTTGACTTCTATTTTGAAGCATTGTCAAAAAATCTTGATATTCTCCTCCATTCAAAATTTTTGTTTTTAAATAATCATCTGTTGTTTTAATATGATAAACACTAAAAATTTCAAATACATAATTATCAGAAGGAGTGGAAACCTTTACAACATAATTAGAAGGATCACTCCACCAATTTTTATTTAATGTATCACGTAAACTGCCAAACATCGTTTTATCAAGTCTACCATGAGCATAAATAATTGTATTTTGATCTTCAAAGGTATTGGAATTACGATAATCTAAGAATGGCCAACCAGCTTGGTTATAACTTTTATCAAAAGAATGATTTAAATAAAAAGAATTATCGTTATGTTTTACAAAAGGGTAATCAATATTGGTATTTGGAATTTGAACCCAACCTACTACTTCATTATTTTTTTCTTGCAGAGAAGAAAATTCAACATTTAAGAATGGTTCATTTTGATAAGTTGAAGTTACATCAGCATAAACAATTCGTTTTCCTTCTTGTTCTTCTAAAGTAGTAACATCTAAAATTTCACTAACTTCTTTTTTCGTATTCTGGCTATCAATATGCCATAAAACCAATTGAACGAAGAAAAAAATTGTAAAAATAAGGCATAGAATCAAAAGAATAATAGCAATCCATAATTTTCTTTTTTTCATGATGTAGTCCTTTCTTATATGATTTCAATGCCATCTTCGTCTACTTCTAATACTTCGATTGGCTCTTCCTGCTTCTTTTGCTTTTTCTTTCTTCTTCTCAAAAGAATAATGATAATCAGAATGATAAGACCAATTAAAATTCCCGCCCCTACGAAATAGTAAGGTAACGTGGAAGATGAGCTTGAAACAATGGTATCTTTGGCCATATCACTTTGATAAGGAATGCGTGTTCCTCTTACCAACAATCGATGAGTATTTATCGCATAGGGCGTACAAGTAGCCAAAGTTACATAATCTTCTCCAGGTACTACTTTCAAATCCTCAACATTTGATGGTTCTACCACTTTAATCTGGTCAACTTGATAAGCAAGAGTTCCACCTAATACCGTAATATAGAAAACATCTCCTTTTTGCAATTGATCAAGATCTGTAAACAGCTTGGCAGAAGGAAGTCCTCGATGTGCAGTTAACACCGCATGTGTGCTTTCTCCCCCAACTGGAAGAGAGCTACTTTCCAAATGGCCAACACCCTTTTGTAACACACTAGCCCTTGTACCATGATAAATAGGAAGTTGGACATTGATTTTGGGAATAGAAATATACCCCATAATGCCCAAATCACCTACATTTAACATACTATAGTAACGAGAAGAGGCCTCATGATCGGCAGTAGTAAAGGCATCTTTCAAATCATCACTCGTGACACCTCCATTATAATCTCTTGCTGCTTTCAATAAGGCTTCTTTTTTTGTGTTAACCACATTGGAATCTACAGCTGCATTATAAGCTTCAATCGCTTCTAGCTGTTCCTGAGAATTAATATAATTACTAACGAAAGGATAAAGTAAAATTCCAAGTCCAACACAGAATATTACTATAAATAGGACAATTATAATTCTTTTTTTCATAAATTAACTATTTTGTTGATTCATTTTCTTTTTGCGATAAATAACAATAATAGCTACAGCAGCGGCCATAATACCGATACCAATAGCAGTATAAAGAATAGTACCCATACCACCAGTAGATGGTAATGTTCCCGTAGGTGCATTCGCAATTTCTCTTAAATAATAACCTGTAACAGTACCATTCGTAGCCGTATCTTCATTAAGTTCAATTTGAATCGAATCTCTTAACAAAGCATAACCAGTAGGGGCTACGGTTTCCTTTATGTAGTAAGTACCTTCTTTTAATCCTGCTAATGTACCATGTCCATTCGAAGCTGTTTTAATCGTTCCAACGGAATGTTGTAACTGAGAGTCAGAGTAAATTTCAAAAGTCGCATTTCCAAGTCCTACTTTACTTCCCCCATTTAAATAATGTTTAAAAATCTCAAGTCCATAAGTATAAACTGTTGTATCAACAGGTTCTGTAGTATAATCAGAAGTTCCATATGGATCGTTTGAATACTCTAAAGTAACGCTATTTTTATTTCCAACTGCTCCTAAAACAGCATCATCATTCAAATGAGCAGAATAAGTAATCGTTAAATCCGTTGAAGTAAGTTGATCAACATAAAAAGTAATGGTTAAATCTTGTCCGTTAATTCGAATTTGCGCAACACGATCACTTCCTCCTTTGCTAACATAAGCCTCTGTAGCACTTGTTCTTGAAATTGTTAAAGTGCTAGTACCATCTTTCACAACAAAATTAGAAACATCATCAAAAGTAATTCCTGCGTCTAAGTGGTCGTGAATAATATAATTTTTACGAATAGCGTTGGATGGATATAGTGGCACGGTTGCATTAATAATGTAATTGTATTTTTCATTAAATGAATAAGAATCTTCCTTATTTCCTTCAGTTGTAACAGACTTATCAATTCCTACTTCACTTACTTTTGCCGCAATCGTAGCAGAATTTAAATTCCAAGCAGAACCTTCTACCGAAAAGTCCAAATTACCTACCATAACCGCATATACATTCATAGTCTGAGTCGGTAAAATTAAATAAGTACCAGCATCAGCAGTTAGAGTTGCTCTTGTACCAGAAACATTCATTGGTGTACCAGTAACCCCACCATCTGATTTAATATAAGCAGCATAAGCACTCGCTAGTGCATCCAAAGTACTAGATGGAGATTGTGTACTACCAGAAGTACTACCACTGGTCAAATCATAATATTCATCTACTGTTAAATTCCGATAAGTAGAATTTTGGGCTTGAAAAGCTTTAAAATCAGAAGTAAATTCATAAGTGATTTGATTGGTAGAACTATTATAGTATACATCCAAGATTTTATAAGCACTCAAGTGATCGGTTGATACTACCCCATTGATAGTAATTGTTGATTGATTTGTGACATAACGACTTCCCGTATCGGTTGTACCAGGTCTCGAGGGATTCGTTGTAATCGATGTTGCAGCTTGAACATTCATTGTTCCAAATAGCATCAAAGCTAAAATAGTCAGAAGAGTTAAAATTTTATTTCTTTTCATTTTCTTTTCTCCTTTCCTTCTTCTGTAATTTTAATATATATGAAATCAAAATGATGGAAACCAATAGGAACACTAGGAATAACATAGCATCCGCAAAGTAATAATCCATTGTGTTCGGTGGCGTAATCTCAGGAGGAACTTCCGTTACCTCCGTTTTGACATTTGCATCAACATCGTAAAGATACTCCTCATTCATATCATCTAATAAAGGAATAGATACAAGAGATGGAGAAGAAGAATAAATCAAATCTCCCAACTCTTTAGCATCCGTTACCACTAAATATAAACCTGGTTGTAAATCGGTAAAAACCACTTTCCCCTCTTGATCGGTTAAAGCTCTTTTCAAAGGTTCTAAGTGATTGGATTCTACATAATCATACACTTCATTGCTTACTTCTTGCCAAGAAGAAGCACTATCACCTTCTAAGGGAACATTTAAATCTCGAAAGGAAGAAACAGGTGTAAATTTTGCCTCCTCATCAATCGTTGCGACATAATAGATAGAAATACCCGTATCTCGAATCAGAATATCATCATACTGATAACGAAGTGTAAGAGAGGATACCCTCGTTGGATCTATATTATCAGCATACACTTCTATCATACCAAAGCCAAAGAAAATTAGAAAGACTAAAATAGTAATTTTTATTTTTTTTATCATTTTTTACGCCTCCTTCTTAGATAGAAAATAAGTCCCACAGCTCCTATTGCAAGTAAAATAGAACCCGTGATAAGATAAACACCAATTCCCGATCCTCCGGTGTTTGGTAACACACCAACTTGACGATCCGAAACATAAATCGTAATAATTCCTGGCCCCGGATTGACTCGATAATTATAAAGAAATTTTTAGCACTTGAATCGTTCCAGAAGAAGCAATCTGAAATTGAAAGCTATCGGATGGTACTAAATAACCAGGAGGAGCGACCAACTCTTTCACCGTGTAAGTTACACCTGTAGAAACATTTAATAAAAGATAAGGTTCAGTGGTCGAAGTAATGCTATATGGGGAACTATTACTAGGTATAATTTGTATCGTCGCCCCCGCCAGGGCTTCTCTTGTAGTCATATCTTCTTTGATGATTCGTACCACAATAGCAGTATTGACAAAAGAATAAGTTGGAATACTTCCCATTGGGGTATAACAATCATTCGCATCAATTTCAACAGTATAAGTCTGAGAACTTTTAATATAGCCAGCGGGTGCGACCGTTTCTGTAATAGTATAAGTGCCAGGCAAAAGATCATTAACAAAAAGTCGAATAGAAGTTGTAACATAATCTTTCGAATAATATCCATCTGCCGATTCAATGTGAATAGTCGCTCCAGCTAAATTACCCTTGGCTACTGTCATAGGATTTTGATAAGTCTTTTCAAGATATAGTTCTGCAGTTGGAATATAAATCGTATCAGTCGTTTCTGCTTCCACTGTTTCAGAATAAACTCACGCTAACAATCCAGCTTGTCCTCCTCCATCATGAGTATAGGAATAACCCGTCTGTCTTTCCACAACCGCGGTCGCATGAATGGTAACTTGAATTTTACGATTAGAAGGATTAATCGCATCAATGGGAATAACCAATTGAAATTGTGAGCCCTTTGGAAAAACAGTACTAGCAACCTCATTGGCCCCTACTTGTTTCCCATTAAACAAAAGATAATACCCCGCAGGAACTGTAATAGAAACAGTAAAATCACTAAAGTTTGAGTTATTTGTTAAACCAATCATAGAAGAAATAAAGCTTTGTCCATCTCTAGAGGCCGACAAGGTTATGTTCGTTGTTTGAAAAGTAATATCAAAAGAAGGATCACTTTGTTGTACTACTGGATGAGCTTGTTCAATTAAATTTCGAACTGCCGTACTATAAGGCTCCGCATTATATAAAATCCAATTCTTCTCCGAAGCTGGCATTTGCCATCTTGATCATCAGAAAGTCCCATAATATAACGCTCTTTATAAATCCATACTGCATATTGGGTTACGGCATTCTGATCATGAGTATCCATACTCACTCCACTGATTCCTTCCAAAGGATTTTTATAAGGATAACCATTTAAAATAATCCAAGCCAAACCCTTATCGGCAATCTCTTCCCATCTTACCAAGGAGTAGCATAATCCCAACAATAGATAACTTCACCTGTAGAAGTAATTTTTTTAATCGAATTATCCCCTCGATCCCAATCAGCTGTAATGATAGATTCTCTTGCCGCATCAATAGAATCTGGTGGTCTTTCGTCAGGAGCTGCTAAACTCACTTGTCGGTAAGAAAATAGAAGACAACCTAATATAGAAATGATAAGCAATGTATTAATCGTAATCGTCTTTTTCATTCGCTACCTCTACCTTATTATTAAATACATTCTATCATATTCTAAAATTACTTTCAAGAACGCTTATTTTCTTTTCTTATTTTTTTTCGATAGAAAACATAACCACTTATGCCAACTCCAACCAAAACAATTCCTACGAATAAATAAGGATAAATACCACTACCACCTGTATTTGGCAATTGATCATAAGCTCGATCTTTGATCGTAATTGTGATAATACCTGGTCCAGGATTTACCTCATAATTTTCTGAAGTATTCACTACATTTATTAATCCCTCTTTTGAAATTTCAAACTCAAAAGGCTCTTCTGGAAGCATATATCCACTTGGTGCTTCTATTTCCTCTACCGTATAGCGAACTTCTGATTGAACATTCGGTATTTCCACGTAGCTTGAGGTTGTTGTTATTTCTTGGCTATAAGAAATACTAGGAGCAGTGATTCGCACTTTGGCATTTGGTAATGCTTGGTTCGTTGTTATATCGCGTTTATTCAGTCGAACTACAATTTTATAATCTTGAATGGTAACTACCTGCAAGTCATCCGTAGAAGCAAAACAGTCATCCATCGTAATTGTCACTTTATAAGTTCTCGTGTTAATAGAATAACCAGCAGGGGCATCCGTTTCAGTAATAAGATAAGTTTTACCAGGTAAAAGTCCTGTTATTATTTTAGGACTATCTTCTGTCGTGCTGAGAAGAGTAAATGTTCCCCCTTCCTCCGTTATTCTTAAGTGAGCTCCTCCTAGCGTTCCCGTTTCACCGGTCAAAGGATTCATATACGTTTTGATTATTTTAATCTGACCTAGAGGTATCATTCCGGTTAAAGAAGCTGAAGCTGTGACATCCTCATCGTACATCGTTGTCAAAAGTCCATCTTGCATACCTGGCGTTTCAGGAGCATACATATATGCTTTGCTAACGGTAGCAGAAGCAGTAATTTTCATATCGACCATTATATCATTCGGAGTCAGACCGCTAGCAGGGAAAATAACCTGAAAGGTTTCATCTTTCGCAAAAACAGTGCTTGTTACCGCATCACTTTGGATTGTTCGGCCAGTATTAGTCGTTAAATAATATCCAGCAGGAGCAGAAATACTTGTTATCGTATAACTAGTAAAATCTGTGTCTTGATCTATACCAATACTAGAGCTTACATAATTATTTCCAGAAGCACTAAATGTGAAAGTACTATTCTTCAAACTATAATTTGGATCTGGTGCATTCCTAGCTGCTTCGGCTCCTGCCAATAGATTTTGAATTGCTATAGAATATTCTCCAAAACTATTTAAAAGATTAATTTTTCCAAATTGTCCCCCCGCAGCAATTTCACCATCTACATTATCGGCAATCCCCAAAATATAACGATCTTTATAAATCCAAATAGCATACTGTGTAACCATGTATTTATCCATATAGGTACCACTACAAATATTTGGATTGTTTGGATAACCGTTTTGAATAATATAAAGTAATCCTTTATCCGTTAATTCTCCTTTTAATACCATAATTCCATTCATTGGATCTAATAAGTGATCATAACAATAAACAATCTGATCCGTACCAGAAATGGTTTGATACAGAGCATAACTGCCCCAAAAAGGAACACCTTCTGTATAAGAACCATGAAAAGATTCTGGAGGATCTCCAGTCGCCGCTCTTGAAGTTTGAAAAAATACAAGAAGATAAGATGACAAAGAAAGCAAAACAATCCCAAAAAGATTTATAAAAACAAACATTCTCAAATTTCTTCCTTTATTTTTCATAATTACCTCCTCTCTGCTTCTTATAATAAGATACCCTATTTATAAAAATTTATTTTAATAAAGTTCTGGTGGTAAAATTTGTTCTACTGCTTCTTTAATCTTCCTAGCAGAATAATCCATTTTTTTCTTCTCTTCGATAGAAAGTTTAATTTGAATTGCTTTTTCAATTCCATTTTTTCCAATCACAGCAGGAGTAGAAAAATAAACATCATAATCATTTTGATAATGACTTACAGGATAAATAGCCTTTTCATCTAAAAGAATGGCCATTGTTAAACGTACTAGACAAGAAGCTACCCCATCAGCAGTATATCCCTGCAAGGAAACAATATGAACCCCCATTTTTCCCGTCTGATAAGAAAGAGACTCTTTTTCTTCCTCACGAATAAAGTTGCTTAAATTTTGTAATCCGATATTAGCATTACTCCAAGCGACAAACTGACTATTTCCATGTTCCCCTAAAACATAGACTTGAATATCCAAAGGTCGAACTCCTAATTTCTTGGAAAGTAAACTACGCAGTCTAGCAGTATCTAACATGGTTCCTGTTCCAATGATTTTCTCTCTTGGATAATCTAAATAAGTTGACACTAATTGACAGATAACATCCAAAGGATTCGTCGCCACTAAAAAGATCCCTTGAAAAGAAGTCTCTTCAATTTTTTTACATATTTCTTCTACTATTCTAGAGGCTCCTTCTAAATCAGCAAGCCGATCCTTAGAAGATTGCTTCACTCCAGCACTAAGAACAATAATATCCGCCTCATTACAATCTTCATAATCCCCAACACGCAAAAAAACACTATTCGTTTTAAGCACTAATCCTTGCTCTAAATCAAGAATTTTTCCTTCTAAAGACTCTTTCTTCAGATCAATAAGAACGATTTCAGCACAAAGATTGGGTTCTAAAACAAGTTTTTCTATATAACTAAGGCCTACATTTCCACATCCAATAACAACAATTCTCTTCATTTTGAGCCTACCCTTCTATATTAGTTTAGCACGCCTAACAAAAGAAGTAAATTAAAAAATATAAGAAAAAGGCCTTAAAGGTCTTATTAAAGTCTTATGATTCTCTGCTCTTAAGAGCTTTTTTGAATCGAACCCATACTTTTTCATTGGAATAATTTAAAACCCCATTTCGATAAATCTTTAAACCGTATTTAAATAAAAAGAATAAGAAAACGACTAAAATGATAAGAGAAATCAAAATATCTCCTATTCCTATCTGTCCCATTATAAATAAGGAGGGACTCACTAAGCAAGAGAAGAAAGGAACATAAGATAAAATACGGATAAATGAACTTCCTTCAAACATACCAGCCATCAAAGCGAGGTAATAACTAGCTAAAAGAATTAACATAAGTGGCGTTTGCAATTGACTAAAATCTTCTACATTGGTGGTCATAGAAGCAAGAATTCCTGCTACCAAAGAATAAGCTAAAAAAGATAAAATCATTAAAACCAATGCCAAAGGAATCAAGGTAAGAAAAGAATCAATAAAACCACTACTAACAAGACTATCCCAAACAGAAGTAATCGAACTTGGAAGCGCTACCCCATTTCCCCTCGTACTAATCAAAAATCCAATCACTCCATAAACAAACAACAACACCGCTTGCAAAAGAACAAACAAATTACTAGCTACTATTTTAGATAACAAATGGGTTTTAGCACTAACATTCGAAAGAATAATTTCCATACTCTTCGTGGTCTTTTCCTCACAAATTTCTCCCCCTACCATTTGTACCAAGAAAATAATTAACATAAAAAATGGTAATATTAAGGTAGGAAAAACACTTCCCATAATCATTTCCATATTTTCATCCGCACTATTTTGATCATTTAGTACAACCCGATCAATGGTAACAGTAGAATTAATTTGCGATAATATCGTAGGATCGATATTCATTTGAATAAATCCAATCTCCTGTTTGGTAGCATTTAAACTTTGGGTAATAATCTGATAAAGAGAACTATCGATTTTTTCTTTACTAATAACGGAAGAAACCAAAAATTCACTTTCACTCTCCTCCAAAGTAACAATCACTTCATCCTCTTTTATCTCTTCTTCCAAAAGGGCAACATCCTTCTCTACCTTTTCCAAAGAAATCTTAGGTTCCTCTTCCTCCTCATTCGAAGCTTGCGAATACGTTTCTATATACTTTTCAAAGGTATCAAAGTGTCCTCCTTCATCTACCACATACACCTGAATCGTTTGATCAAAATCACCGCCAAAAAAAGCAATAATAGAATTAATATTAAATAAAGCAATCACCACAAGAGCAAGCAAAACATTGACCAAAACAAACCATTTGGAACAAACTTTTTTCTTAAAACTCATCTTAGTTAAATATAAAAATTTACGACTCATGATAACCTCCTACTTTATCAATAAAGATTTCATTTAACGTTGGTTCCTCCACATCATATTTCGTTAAATTCGTATTTTTCACCAAATCAAATACCTGGGGAGCAACCGTATCATCTGCCACTTTCACTTCATATTCCCCTCGATAAGGAGTAATCGATAGGACACCTTTTAGTTTTTCAATCTTATCAAGAGGTAAATCATCCCCTCGCAAAAGAATATTTTTTCTCTTATATTCTTTTTTTATATCTTTCAAATAACCAGATACAATTGGTTTCCCTTTTACAAGAATAATTAATTTTTCACAAAAATCCTCTATCTGTTCCATTTGATGAGAAGAAAAAATAATAGAACAACCCTCTTTTTGTAAATCCAAAATAGCTTTTTTCAACATTTCCACATTAATAGGATCAAGACCTGAAAATGGCTCATCCAAAATCAAAAGTTTCGGATGATGAATCACAGCCGAAATAAATTGAATTTTCTGCTGATTTCCTTTTGATAACTCTTTTATTTTCCGATTTTCGTAAGCTGAAATATCAAAACGCTGTAACCATTTTCTCATCTCTTTTAAAATTTCTTCTTCCTCCATACCTTTCAATACTCCATAGAAGATAATTTGATCTTTCACCGTCATTTTTGTAAGTAAACTACGCTCTTCGGTAACAAAACCAATTTCATCGGTTACATCATAATTGATTTTTTTCCCATTTAAAGAAACTTCTCCCTCTGTCGCTTCCAAAAGACCCATAATAATACGGAAAGTAGTTGTTTTTCCCGCTCCATTTTCCCCTAGAAGCCCAAAGATCTCTCCATCCTTTACGGAAAAGGACAAATGATCTACCGCTTTGTTATTACCATAATATTTGACAATTTCTTTTACTTGTAACATAATTTCACCTCGTCACATTGATCATAAACATAAACTGATTTTTTTACAAGAAAAAAAGTCCTATTGGACTGTTTCCTTGACAGGAGTACTAGAAACAAAGACATAATTTCCCTCTTCTAAAACAAAATCAAGTTGATATAAACTTCCCTTAGAGAGATTTTCTTCGTTGTTTAACACCACTCCATGCTCATCCCTCTCAAGATCATAAATCAAATCAGTCTTATTATAATCCCGATAATAAGCAACTAACCCATTATCCGAAGAAGTATCAGCAAATAAAACGCGAACAAATAAAGAAATGGTATCATTTTTTTGAATCGCTTTCTCTACCCTTTTCAAAGGATAGGCGCCACACATACCGCCACAAGCAGGATCTCCTGACGTATAAGTTTCCGTGATACTGTCATAAGTAAAGATTGGACAAGTTTGATAGGTTTGATGTTGAAAAGTATAATCTGATCCAAATAATTCTAATAAGACCTCATCCACTGCCTCTTTACGAAAACTACCACCACTAATGATATTATAAAGACCTTTTTCATGAAGTTGCGTTAACACAAGTTCAAAAGCCGTTTCATTCGAAATATCACTTGCAACAACTTTCTTATTCGTATAATAATCATTCACTCCACAATAAAGATTAAGACCATAACTAATCTTATCATATAAAGACGTTACTTCCTCACTCATAACATCAAGTTCTACTTCAGTCTCTTTTTTCTCCTTAGAAAAAATATTATTATCATACATCAAATAAAAACTACTAGCAAACGCCATCATAAGTAATAGAACCACAATGGTCATAATATAAAAATGTTTATGTTTCTCCACACCTCTCACTCCTTCTTTTCTAGAATACCATACCTTAAAAAAAGAACAATATTTTCCTCAAAAAAAGAAAACTATTTACGTCAACTTTTATAAGGAGCTATCACTTTCTGTTCTACAAACCAATCAACGGTATCTTTTAATGTTTCTTTGATATCACGAGGATGATAATCAAGCACTTGAGTAGCCTTTTCATGAGAAAAATGCGCATTAGAATGAAGGGTATATAAGGAATAACTGGTATACAAAGGTGGCTCTTTTTGTATTTTATAATAAAGTTCCGAAAGAGGAGCAGTTAGTTTAGCAAACCAAAAAGGTAGAATTGTTTTAATTTCTTTTTGATGTGTAATTTCATGCAAATAATACATGATTTCTTTTACTTCATAATATTGATTGGATAAAAGATAACATTCTCCTTTTTCTCCTTTTTTAAGACAGGAAAGAATACCATCCGCTACATCACGCACGTCAACAAAATCATAACCACCTTTCACAATCGCTGTTAAACGATGATTACAATAATCAATAACCATCTGACTCAAATGATCATGGCCATAATTTCCCGGTCCAAAAATTCCAGAGGGATGGACAATAGAAACATTTAGCCCTTTCTTTGCCTGATCTAAAACATATTGACTCGCTTCCGCCTTTGTTTTGGCATAAAGACCAACGACTTTTTCTTTATCAAAAGAAGAAACTTCCCGCATCACTTCTTCGCCCGACAATTCTGGAATCGCATGTACACTACTTACATGAACCACTTTTTTTACTTGCTTTTCCAAACAAAGATCCATCACATTTTTCGTACCACCGACATTTACCTGATATACTTTTTCATCATAATGAGAGGAAATACTGACAATACCAGCACAATGAATCACAAAAACATCATATTCTTCTAATCCGGAAAAAAACGGAATTAAGCTTTCTTTCTGACACACATCACCATAAAATTCTGTTAGATGCGAATCACGAAATGGCATAGAAAAAGAAGACAACACCAAGGCGCGTACTTCTTTTCCTTGTTCTAATAACTTCTTTACAATGACATTTCCAAGAAATCCAGCTGCACCCGTTACTAAATAGATTTCTTTCATCTTTTTCCCCTATTTATTTGGATCAACTAAAATTTTCACTTTGGCAGTTGTACCAGAAGTTAATTTTTCATAAGCAGTTTGTACTTCATCCAAACCAATCTCTTCATCCACAAAAGGCATTACATCAATTTGTTTTTCAGCAATAAGAGAAATAACCGAAGCAAACTCTTCTTTGGTATAAGCAATGGCTCCTTTAATGGTTAACTCTCGCATAACGCCAAGCACCGTTGGAATCGTCACAGGCCCCAATGAAACTCCAACTAAAACTACACAGCCTCCTGGTTTCACGGCCATTAAAGCACTGCTAACGGCTGGAGAATTACCACAACATTCAATAACGATATCAAAACCACCTTCGGTTCTTTCCACCATTTCTTCCACAACTTTCTCATCTTTGGCATCGAAAAATTCATCCGCAACCCCTAAAGAAAGAGCTTTTTTCCCACGTGCTTCATTCGTCTCAGAAAGCGCTACATAACTTGCCCCTTCTTTTTTGGCAAGAAGAGCCGATACTAAACCAATGATTCCTCCCCCAATAACAAGAACCTTGGCTCCCACTTGAATATCGGCCAAATGAACCGCATGAAGAGCAACTGCTGTAGGCTCTACCATAGCTCCTTCTTCAAAAGACACTTCATCAGGAAGTCGTAAAACCATATCTTCTCGTACTAAAATACGTGACGTAAGACCGCCTGGATTATCAACCGAAAGTCCTACTGCCTGATTCCAAGTTTCCAAGCAATATTGCGGATTTCCCTTTAAACAAGCATGGCACTCTCCACAAGGAGAAATGGGCAAAGCCGTTACACGATCCCCCACTTTCAAATCCGTTCGTGAACCAGGATCCACAACAACACCACTAAACTCGTGCCCCATCACTAATCCAACGGGAGCTCCCGCTTCAAAATAATGCAAATCGGATCCACAAATTCCCGATTTCTTTACATCAATTAAAACATAACCTTCTTTTTTTGTTGGTTCGTCAATTTCTTTTGTTTCAAATTGTCTTACCCCTTTAATGGCAACACATTTCATTTACATCATCTCCTACTCTAAAACAAGTATAGCATGTAAAAGAAAAAAACAAGAAAAAAGACGACCAAATTGACAATAATTTACAAAAATGACTGAAGCTGTCTAAAAATATCACCTAAATTTTCATGAAAGATCAAATCAGCATTTTTATCGTAAGAAGTAGAGTCACGATTGATAATTACCAAATGCTTGCCCTTAAAATAATGTAAAAAAGAAGAAGCTGGATAAACCGTAAGTGAAGTACCAATAACAATCAACAAATCTGCCTGCTTTATGGAAAGAATCGCTTCTTCTACGACTCTCTCATCCAAAGGCTCTTCATACAAAACCACATCAGGCTTAATGATTCCTCCACAAGCGCATCGTGGAACAGAAGATGCCGAAAACACAGAACTTGCTTCATAAAACCTTCCACAAGACATGCAATGGTTCCGATAAATACTCCCGTGCAATTCTAGCACACAAGAAGACCCAGCTTTCGTATGCAACCCATCAATATTTTGCGTAATAATTGCTTTCAATCTCCCGGTCTTTTCCAAAGCAGCCAAATATTCATGACAGACATTTGGCTGCACCGCTTGAGCATCTAAATGTTTTTTATAGAAATCAAAGAAAATATCTGGATGTTTCATAAAAAAGGAATGGGACAAAACAACTTCCGGCGGATAAGCATAAGACATATGATAAAGGCCATCCGAACTTCGAAAGTCTTTTAACCCACTTTCCGTCGATACTCCCGCTCCTGAAAAACAAACAATCGAATGACTCTCTTCGATCCATTTTTGTAAAGTTTCGATTTTGTTCATTTTCTCCTCCAATAGAAAATAGGTCAACAGACCTACTCCAAAAATAATTTTCTAGTAATAAAATTAAAGACCATCACAATTAGGGTTGCAACAATTTTAGCAAGTAAATAATAAATAGATAAAATATCGGTACTAACCCACATAATCAGATCATTTAATAACAAGCCAATCACACTAAAAATGATAAAAAGAATAAATTGTTTTCTAGCATCTTTTTCTTTATTAACATCAAAAACCCATTTAACACTAGCAATATAATTATAGATGACAGAAATACAGAAAGATAATGTATTCGCGAGCAATACTGGGAAATGAAATGCTTCTCGGAAAAGATAAAGAAAAGCAAAATCCAGAATGAAAGCAGTTCCTCCCACAATTCCAAATTTAAAAATTTGAATCAGCAAATTCTCCGTCTTAGGTTTCACTTTAATATGAAAGAATTTTAAGCATTTTCTTACAAAATTTGCCGTCTTATCATTTCTCATCTTTTTCTTCCTTCTTCGTACGAATCAAAACAAGTTCAAACATTTGCCGATGTTTTTTTACCACAACCTCTAACAAAAGTCCACAAACAAACATCAAAATAGATATAATTAACATAAAACCAGAAAAAATGAGAGTTGGATAACGAGGTACTAAACCTGTTTTGAAATAGTCAGCAAAAACAGGGACCGCAAAGACAACCGCTATAATCAAAAAGAGCAACCCTATTATACTAAAGAAAATAGTTGGTTTATATTCTTTAAATAAACGACCAATCGTTTTCAATACCCGAAAGCCATCGCGATAAGTATTTAACTTTGATACACTCCCCGCCGGACGATCTCGATAATTTACGGGTACTTCTTTTAATAAAAAGTTTTTATCCAAAGCATGAATGGTCATTTCCGTCTCAATCTCAAATCCTTTCGATAATACTGGAAACGTTTTTACAAACTCATAACTAAAAGCTCGGTATCCAGTCATAATATCACGTACATTGCTTTTAAATAACTTATTGATAAGTCCTCTTACCAAACGATTGCCAAGATTATGAAAAGGCCTTTTATTTTCCGTGAAATACGTAGAAGAAAGACGATCTCCTATAACCATATCGGCTTTTCCTTCTAAAACAAGATCACACATTTCCCTCGCATTCTCTGCAGGATAAGTATCATCTCCATCAATCATTAAATAACAATCCGCCTCAATATCTTTAAACATACTACGGATGACATTACCCTTTCCTTGACGATATTCATATTTTACAATAGCTCCCGCTTTTTTAGCAATTTTATCGGTCCCATCACTCGAATTATTATCATAGACATAAATATCCGCTTCCGGTAAAGCCTTCTTGTAATCTTTGACCACTTTGGCAATCGTTTTTGACTCATTATAGCATGGAATTAACACTGCAATTTTCTTTTTCATCATTTACTTCTCCTAACTTGTTTGTAAATTAATTATGATTAACTCAACATCATTTAATTGATTTCCTTGCGAATCAACTAACCTCAAAAACATTTGAGAGGTATCAAGCGATTCAAATTCCTCACTTATATCGTATAATTTACCAGTCACATTGTCAATCTTTTCATGATATTTTACTTGTCCCTCATCATCTACGAACTCTAAATAAACTTCATCATGTTGTCCTAAATAACGACTATTAAGCCCAACAATCCCCTCAAAATGAAAGTGAGAATCAACAACATCAAAAGTATAATTACTTTGACTTTGATAAGTATTATTTGCATCCTCCACTTTTTCAATTTCAAACAAATAATAACATTCACCTTGCGTTAAAAAAGCTGGATGATACACATCATAAAAAGACTTAATTTGATAACCAAAATAATTTGCATTATTTAAAAATTCATTCCATTTAAAAGTAGCAACACCACTATAAACCGTTTCATAAGATTGATATTTTTCTTCCATTTCTGAAATATAATAATTAGAACCTAGACCTTCTTTATGAATAAACAAATTTATAATAGGATCAGTAGAATCCATTAAGTACAAAAAACCAGAATCAAAAGCAATAGGTCCCAAGGCGGAATTCTCTGGTAATTCTATTCTATCATAAGAGCGATCAAAAAGATGCTGCAAATTATATTTGTATGATTGCAATCCCTCAGAAAATACATTATGAAAGCTAATGTAAGAGGCTTGAAAAACATATTGATCAACAAAATAATAGGAAGAATAAAGAGCACCTAACAAGGAAAGTGAAATCAATAATATATTCCTTTTTTCAAAAATATCCCTTAAAAATACAGCAACTAAAATACCACCTAACAATAGAATGAAAATACCATATCGAATATAACCTAAGGAAAATTTTCCCCAAAGGAAAAAACATACCAAAACCACAACAGATAAGATAAACAAATTAGAAAATGATTGCTTCCGTATTTTTTTAACTATTCCTCTAAAGAAATAATATAAAGCAACCAAATATCCAAAAGCCCACAATGGTTCAATAATATAAACATCATTCGCCCGACTAGGAACAAAAAGCATCTTAATAGGCCAAATAAGTGTTTCCAAAAGTCCTTTTGGACCTAACCGGCTATCCATCCAACTAACATTTGCCAAATATTTTGAATGAAAAATCTGATTATAAAAAGGAAAAACCGGATTTCCCGTCATAAGATAGGTATAGAGCATATACACAAAAAATGGCAATAAAAATGCAAGAAACATACATAAAACAATTTTTAAATTAAGCCTTTTAAACAAATCTTTATGATAATACCAATATAAAAGAATAAAAACAATTACAAAGAAAGCATTTGAAAACTTAATACAAAAACTAAGTCCACAAAGAAAAGAAAAAATGACCAATTCTAAAAGATTATCTTTTTTTCTTTCGGATAACGGAGGCCCTAAAAAGCAAAATATAGTAAGTTCCAACAAACAAATTACCGATAATAAATCAACATAATAAGTATCAATAATATCTAAAACACTCAAGGTTAAAACAATAAAAGTAGTTGCAATAGCAACAAAAATAGAATTTTGTTTAGATAAAAAATATTTTAACAATTTCTTTATTTGATAATAAATAACAATTAAATAGAAATAATTTAAAATAACCCCTAAACGATACCCAAACAACAACCGCAAAGGATAAAACAAGCGATCCCCTAAAGCAAAAGTAGTTGAGTTAATATTACTACTAGGAAAAAAGTATTTTCCAGTTACATCCTTAAAAGGCTGCTCTTGATTCAACAAATGATAATTCAAGGAGTCAAACATATTATCAGGAAAAACAATTGTAATAGCCAAAATCAAAAGAAGAAAAAGAAAGAAAATCAAATCAGATTTTTCAAAATCGTTTTTTATCTGAATTTTCTTCCTCATAACAAAGAAAAAAGAAAAACTAACACTAGCTCCCAATAAAATAGAAGGAACATAAGAAAGAGAAAAAAAGTAAGTAAAATAATCACCACACAATACAGCCAAGATATAAACTAGTAATAAATAGAAGAAAATATTAACTTGCCATACACGAGATTTTGTTGACATTAATTTATCACCTCCTAATATCTGCTAATAATTTTAAATACATTTCTAGTCTGGTCTGCACAAAAAGAATCTGTAAAAGAAAATTGATCTTTTACTTTTCTAGATACTAAGTTTTCCTCTATCAAACAAACATAAATCCGACAAAGCAATTCTTTGTCTGGTTGAAAAGAAAAATAATTAGAAACTTCCTCTACTTGTTGAAAAAATTCAATCACACTATTAAAAATAGTTTCTAAAGACCTTCTTTTTTCCTCATCCATTTCTTCACTATTATAAACAGGAACAGCAACATTGTTTTTTTGATCAAAATGTAACAACTGACCATAAGGTGCAGATAAAAAGTATTCTAAAATTAAAGAATAGTGATAAATTTTTTTATATTCTTCATTTTCTGCAATATCAAATAGAAAATTTAATTTACTATTCTTATGATATCTTTTTACATGGGAAGAATTAGTGACATAAAAACCTTCCATTTCTTTTTTCATTAACTTAGTTAGTTGATACTGAATTGTACCGGAATAACCTAGATCAATAATTGCCAAATTCTTTTTTTGATAGTCTCCAAGAACCTCTTTCGCATACAAAAGATAATTATCTTTAGCGACTTTAGATGCTTGAAAAATTTGCTTTTCATATTTTTTTAAGTAAAAAGCAACCTTTTCTTTATCCTTCGGTAATTCAACCATAAAATCTTCATCGGAATAATTAATTTCCAAAACTTGTTTAAAAAATGAAGAGATTTTACCTTTGAATTCATTATTTAACAATTCCATTAAATCAGTTTCTGTCTTTAAATTAGCCATTATAGTTGCTTTACGAGAAGCCAAAAAATAAGTATTTTCCTTTGGTATTTTTTTAAAAATATGACAATATTGTTGGTAAAGCTTTTGCAAATAATATCCTTCCCTAGCTAAAAACAAAAGCTGATCTGCTTGCTTAGTACCCTTAATAATAAAAGTTAAATACTCAAATAAAATAGGGGCATGAAAGACAAAACCAAAATCTTCTAAAGAAGAAATTTGAAATTGTGCAAATGGTGAATTGAACATTTTTTGATTTATCAATAGTCCTAATAAATACGAATTACTAATATTATGATTTTGTAAAAATTCTTGCGTATAAGTAGCAATATTTAACTGCGAAAATAACGATTTTCCACTTTCAATTTTAATAGTATCAATACCAAATTCTCTCGGAAAGAGAAAATCAGAATTCTCGTTATCTCCAACGTGGACCATTTTTTTTCCAGCATAAGTTGTCTTTAAAAATGGCCAAATATCTTTCCGATCTTTTCTTTTATCTAACTCATTTGATAGATAAAAAGCATCATAATCTTGATAGCCACACTTTTCTAACATTTTTATAATTACATTTTTTGGTAAATACATATCACTGGTCAAAATAACCGTTTTTCCCCGAGCTTTCAAATCATAAAATACATCTCGCATTTCTTTTCTAGGAATACATAAAAGTATCTCTAATTCTTCCTCTAATTTTTGAATTTCTTTTGCATTATTACCATACAATTCTTGATATGCTGAGTAAATTTCGGTTAAATTGACATCTTTTTTTTGTACTTCATTTGCCTTTTTTTCTGCCTCTTTTCTCTTGTGAAAAAATTCAGGATCTTTTAACTTTTCTCCGATTAGATAAAACAAGTCATCCGGTTCATATAAGCATCGAGTCAATAATGTATCAAATATATCAAAAGAAATAACATCATAAACTAAAAGTTTTTTTAAAAATTGCTCTTTATTTAAATTGTTTTTCTTAGTTGCTTCTTCTTTCTTAAATATTTTTCGATACACTTTACGTAAAAAACGATAGCAAAATCCATTCTTATCCATTTTTATTCTCCTTTTACTTTATTCTTTTGATCTTACGATATAACCATCTTTTACACCGAACAAGAAAACGTATCATTTTACCAGTAGGTTTAATTTGAACAGGCATTGGTTGAATCAAATAATTAACTTTCATAACCTCTTCGGACGGCATAACTGGATTTTTATGATAAATCTTTTGTACTTTTTTACCATCTAATTCTTCTCCTGATAAAACTCTTTCAACTGCTGTTAAAAAGTCCTGAAATCCTCTTTCCAAAGGATAATCTTTCATAAATTCCGAACCTGCCTTCGACATTTTTTGCTGCATTTTTTTATCATCCAAAATAGAAATAATTGCCGTAGCAATTGCTTCTGGCGTACTATTTGCCAAAAGAACACCTGTATCTGGAATATCATATAAATTATTTTCTCGGTATAAGTCAACAACGGGCAAGCCAGCTGCCATCATCTCAAAAGGAATGCGCGAAGGATTTGAAGCAGATATACAAAGTCCAACCTGGCATTTATTATAAAGTTCATTACATTGATCGATAGGAATGATATGAAGATTTTCCACCTCAAAATCAAATTCAGCAGGTACATCAGAACCATAAATATAAATCTTTACATCCGGTCTTAAATGCTTCACTAACAACAAAGCCTGCATTCCTAATTTACTACACCGTCTTGCTTTTTCTGGTTGATAAATAAAACAAACTGCTTTTTCTTTCTCTACATTAGGTAATTTCTTATAAACGTTTAAATCTGCACAAAAAGGAAATGAAGTAATTGGAGAATGATATTCTGTACTAATTTTGTGGGTCAACCAATTTCCAATACTAATTCCCTGTAACCCATAATAATAAGTACGCTCCATCTCTAAATACTGTCCACCCATCGGTTCAAACCACGGTTCAAAATCTTGAATAAAATAAGCCTTATGAGCTATATCTTTCATATAGTAAACATAATCAGCTGTTAAAACAGAGTAAGTAGCAAAAACCAAATCATATTTTTTTCTCATTGCAATTCCTACATAAGTACCACAATGACAAGCACCATAATATTCTTCAATCCGCTTTTTTAATGTTTCAGAATCATTTACATAATCCTCTTCCACATAAATATCACATTCATACCCTTGATCAGCTAAAAAGTTAGCATTTTGAACCATAGTACGAATTCCTCCAGACCCTTTGATAGGATAAGGAATAATCCATGCTATTTTCTTTGCCATCATCCATTCTACCTCCTTTAAAAATTTAGGATCAACCTCTTGACTCAAATTTCCATAACGCATGCCCTGTCTCACTATCTGATCGGTTGTCAAAGAATAATGATCCCTAATTTCTTTTTGAATTTTTAAGACTTCTTCCAATTCAATTTCTTTTTTGGCCACTGTACTCGTCGATTGACTGTGCTTCCGAAAATAATTTAAGCTTTTAGCACAATAAGCTATTTTTCCATTTCTTAATAATGAATAATATAAAAACCAATCCCCACTAATTTTAAATTGTTTTGACTTTTCTATTAATTCAATTTGATTTGCTCGTCTAAAAACAACAGCCGAAACATTAGGAATCGTATTACAAATACTTAAAGCTTCTCGAATTTCTTGTTCTCCTTCATGAATAAAAGAACGATTCCAACGAGTTGTACTAACTCCTTCCATCCAATCACGACAAGAAGAGGAAAGAACTTCATTATTTTCATTAATACGCATACTCTCCGCATAAGAAAGAACTACCTTTTCATCATCAAAACCTTTCATAACATTTTCAAGAAAGAAAGGACTGCAACTATCATCTGCTTCTGCCATCCAAACAAATTCTCCCGTTGCCTCCTTAAACCCTTTTTGCCACTGAGAAAAAACGCTATGGCTATTTGTTTTGTTATATATTGTTTTCACACGAATAGAGGGATATTTCTTTAAAACCTCCTCGATTTTTGCAACACTTTGATCGGTAGAAGCATCATCCAAAATAATCAATTCATAAATAGGATAAGTTTGTAACAAAACCGAGTCAATTCTTTCCTCTATAAACTTTTCATAATTATAATTCGGAATAATAACAGAAACCTTTTTACACTCATTAAAATCTAGTTGATCATAGCTTTTCTTATAAATATTAACTTTTTTATGCTTAACACTCCCCTTTATCTTTTTGCGAATCTGATAAGGAACAGCCTTTCTTACTACTTCTTTTACTTTCATATTTTCACCTCTTTATTTTCCAAACCTTTTTTAAAAAACGATATCTCTTTTCAATTTCTTCCTTTTGCCATCCATTTAAATGGAAAACAGTATCAAAATAATGATGAATTTGCTCAATCTCTTTTAAATGATCCTCTTTTTTGGTAACTGTACTAACATTGTTGTTATGAACCCGGTAATAATTATACGTTTTGGCAACATAAGAAATCTTTCCTAATTGCATTAAATTTGCATAAAAAACCCAATCTCCAGCCTGACGATATTGCTTAGCAATAGAAAATGCTTGATCATAATTACCCTTTTTTATAACCGCACTAGACACATTAGCAATGGTACAATTTAAAAAGGTATAATTATAAAATTCATTTTTCCCTGAAAAAATATAATTTCGATTCCAATGACCGGTTTTCATAATATCAATTTCTTTTCGAACCGTCTTTAATATCTTCTTCCCATCTTGATTAATAAAAGCAGTATCACAATAAGATAAAATTACCTCTTCATCTTGAAAACCTTTCATCACCTGTTCTAAAAAATAAGAATCAGAATAATCGTCTGCTTCAGCAATCCATACATAAGGATTACTAGCCATATTCATTCCCTTTTCCCATTGAATACAAGCTTTACCACCATTTTTACGACTATAATTCTTTCTAATTTTTAAATAAGGAGATAACTCTTTTATAATTTGATCAATTAAGATACGACTATCATCAATAGAACAATCATCTAAAAGAATTAGTTCATCAATCTTATAAGTCTGATACAGAATGGAATAAATTCTCTCATATAAATAACGACTATAATTATAATTTGGAACTACTACCGAAACCTTTCGCTCCACGGCATCTTTCTCTTGTTGACTTTTAGCTAGCGCTATAAGATCTGCCATTGATATTTCATCCTTAATCACATTAGAATGACGATTTTGATATTTTCTTTTACCTTGAATCAATACATTAGCTAAAAAAATCCAACCTTTATCTATCCATGAAACTAAAAAGCGATAATAAATATGATGAAATCTCCCCATCTCAGATAAATCTTTTAACAAATAAGGATTTTTGGATAAAGAATATTTTTTACTATAATGATAAAACTTTTTTAAAAAAGAATAGCGTTTTTGAAAATGAGGCTCACGCTCCGGAACATAAAGAATAAAACTAATTAATTGCTGATATAAAATAGCATCACGATAAATGGAAAATTTCTGACTATTTTTAATCCGATCAAAAGTTAAATCCAAAGCGCGAAACAAGTCCAACCGCTTTTCACTTAATGCTACGTTTTGTATAGAAGTATTTCTTTGTACATAAAAATAAGAAACCTCCTTATTGTAAGAAACAGACTTAGCTTGAACTAAAAGCGGAAGAATGACAGCAATATCTTCATTATACTTTCCTACTTCAAAAGGAAAAGAGAGCAATACCTTTTTACGAAATAATTTGTTACAGGCAGAAGCAGCCAAACCATTATTAATAAAGGCAATTCGTTCCCCACTGTCATTACCACAACTTCTTTTTTCCGAATAATGAGGATATACCAAAGTAATATCACAAACAACAATATCACTCTTTTCTTTTCTCATCATATTCATAAGAGATTCATAATAGTTTAAAGGAACATAATCATCCGAATCAATAAAACCAATAAAAGAACCAGTTGCCTCCTTTACGCCTTTGTTACGACTATAAGAAAGTCCCCTATTTTTATCATTAGAAAATAATTTAATTTTCGAACACTTCTGCTGATATTCTTGACAAATTTCCAAAGAAGAATCTGTCGAACAATCATTTACTAGAATGATTTCTAAATTAGAATATGTCTGTGACACCAAAGAATCCAAACATTTTCGCAAATACTTTTCTACATTATAAATTGGAACAATAACTGAAATCTTAGCATGACGTTCTTCCATCTTAATCCCCCTCATCTATATATCTTTCTTTTCTTCCATAATAACTTTTAATTGTTCTAATGACTTTAAAATTTCTTGATTACGAAATAATTCACGCTTCCGGTTTTGCTTTTCAAATTGTTGTTTTAAAGAAGAACCTTCTTTGTGAAAACAAAATACAGAAGGATCATAACAAGAAATTAATTGATCTTTACAAACTCTATAATACAAAAATTCTTCTTCATGATACAAAAAAGTTCCAGAGTAAAAGGCATCTTGATAACGTTGCAAATATTTTTTTGAAAAAACAATTGCACACCCATGCAAAGGTGCTGTAATTACTCGCTGTACGCCATTTCTTAAATGTTTAATTTTTTTCCTTTTATATTTTAGTCTATGATAAATTTCAAATATCAAAGAAAAAAAAGCAGATTGAAATATTTTAATATTGCGTTTCGCATTTTGAATAGCTTTTAAAACTTCTTCTAAATTCTTATAAACTGGAAAAGGATTTACAGAATCGCCCCCATGAGTTATAATCTTAGGTCCTAACAAATCAAAATTAGTTTCTTTAAAAACTTTTCGTATTTGAGATTCAAAGTTTTCTTGTGTTATAACAATATCATTATTAATCACAACAACAAAATCAGAATGATATTTTGAAATTGCATAAGAAATTCCCTGATTATTAGCTTTCGCAAAACCATAATTATCATCAAGCAATAAAATATCATCTGTATATTGTCTCACTTTTTCTTCCTCTTCTTTAGACAAGGTATGATTATCAACCACTATAATTGGGGAAGAAAATTTTTGCCGAATTGACTGCATACATTCTAATGTATCTTCGATATTTTTATAATGCAATATGACATAAGAAAACTTTAACATACTATACTTCCTCTGCAAAACCTTTCTCTAACTTTTTAAATACTTTAATTCCAATCAATAACAAAACAATAGAAGCCCCTAACACGATAAGTAATGACTTAAGATGAGGAAAGCTTTGATAATATAAAACATCTCGATAGCAATTAATGATAACAGTCATAGGATTAAGATTTAAAATCCATGAAAACTTAGCCGGAAATAAACTAGCAGAATATAAAATTGGTGTAGCATAAAATAACATGTTTAAAAGGAAATTAATAATATATTCCGCATCACGTACATAGACATTGATTGCACTAGTGATAAAAACAATTCCCATTTGTAAAACAGTCTGAACCAAAATAATTAATGGTAAGAATAAAATATACCAACTAAAACCGATACCACTACAAGCTAAAAAGATAAAAATAATTAAACAGGAAATTAAGAAATTTACTAAGTTACTTCCAATAATAGAGATAGGCAAAATTTCACGAGGAAAATAAACTTTTTTTATAATCCCCCCATTCAGTAAAACAGTCGTTGTTCCTTGATTTACACTAGTTACAAAATAATTCCAAGGCAAAATTCCAATAATCAAAAAAGTAACATAATTATCTTGCGTTGAACGCAAAATAAATGGAAAAACAATCGCATAAACCAAGGTAGTTAATAAAGGATTTACAAAAGACCATAAAACGCCTAAAAAACTTCCCTTATACTTTCCTCGTATTTCTTTTTTTACATTACTTTTTAATAATTCTTTATAATCATATAAATTTTTAAGCATATTTAACACCTCTATCCGCAAACTTCCAAATAGGCATCAACTACATCATTGGTATCTCCATCCATTCGAACCTGTCCGTCATAAATCCAAATTGCTCTATTGCATAACTGTCTGATTGTATCCATTGTATGACTAACAATGACAATAGTCTTGTCACTATTTTTTAATTGCATTAATTTATCAAAACATTTTTCTTGAAAATGTTGATCTCCTACTGCCAAAATTTCGTCAATTAATAAGATTTCTGCATCTACATTAATTGCAATAGAAAAAGCAAGCCGCATATATTGACCAGAAGAATAAGTACGAACAGGATTATCAATAAATTCCTCTAGTTCAGAGAAAGCAATAATGTTATCAATTCTTCTTTCGATTTCCTCTTTAGATAATCCAAAAATTGACGCATTAAAATAAATATTTTCTCGCCCAGTAAAATCGGGGTGAAATCCAGCTCCTAATTCTAGTAAAGAAGTTAACTTCCCATAGGTTTTTACTTCACCCTTTGTAGGATAAATTATTTTGGTCATTAACTTTAATAAAGTACTTTTCCCACTACCGTTTGTTCCAATTAGCGCTACTGTCTCACCTTTTTTTATGGTTAGATTAATATCTTTTAGAACAGTTCGAACTTCATTGGTCTTCCGATTCCAAAAAACAATTCTCTCTTTTAAAGTTCGAGGTTTATCATAGAAAACCTTAAATGATTTTGTCATATTACTAACTACAATCGCATTTTCATTAATTTGATTTTTTTTCATACTAGATTATCACCTTTCATTCACCTAGAAATTTATACTATTACAATAGTTGATACTTAAAATTTGTTGTGATTCCTATATAGTATAACATAATTTATAAAGGGCTACAATCAAATTATAATTTTAACATTTTAATGTCTCTATTTTTTCTAATACTTCCTTTTTTTCTTCTTCTTTTGTTTTTAAAGCACAAGAAGTATTCATATGATAAATTATATCAGCTAAGGCATAAGAACAATCTACTTCCTCATACCATTTTTGCCTTTTTACTTCCTCAGGAACATAAGAAAGATTCGTTACATATAATTTTTGAAAATCCTTATTAGAATAAGCATCAAAAAACTCAGAAACACCTTCTGTAAATAATGCAAAAGTAGCAACTAAGAATATTTTTTTAGCCCCTTTTTCTTTTAATAATTTAGCCACTTCCAACATCGACTGCCCAGAAGCAATCATATCATCTACCACCAAAATGGTCTTATCCATTACATCTGCTCCCATATAAACATGTTCCAAGATAGGATTTTTCCCATTAATCGTTTTTGATAAATCACGTCTTTTATAAAAAACACCTACATCACAATTTAACATTTCAGCATAATAACGAGCCCGTTCCATAGCTCCCATATCAGGACTAATTACTAAAAGTTCATTTAAATCACTAGGGTTATCTTCCAAAATTCTTTGCAAAATAGTATTTGTAGGATATACATTTTCAAAAGGAAGATTGGGAATAGCATTTGATACATTCGGATCATGAGCATCAAAAGTTAAAATTTCATTCACATGTAGCCTTTCTAATTCTTGTAAAGCACAGGCACAATCTAAACTTTCTTGAGCTCTACGCTTATGCTGCCGAGACTGATAAAGTAAAGGCATAACTACTGTAATGTGGGAAGCATGTCCACTGGTTGCTAAAATAACTCTTTTAATGTCTTGAAAATGTTCATCTGGACTCATCAAATGAGGAGACCCATGCAAAAGATAAGATAGTGAATAATTCCCCACATCAGCAAGAATATAAAGATCACAATCTCTCACATCTTCATCTAAGCAAGCCTTTGCTTCCCCATTGGAAAAACGCAAACTTGAAATTGGAAAGAAAAAGTTTTCCTTCGTTTTCATTATTTTTTGCAGTGCAATATTCGTCTTTTCACCCAATTCCCTTGCACTATCTAAAACAATTAATTTAAAATTAGAATGCTTTGACATTGTTTATCCTCCTTAATGAAAAATACTTAAATCTACAGCACGAGAAATACCTGGTAATTGACCACTTGAAGTATATTGCCATCCCGAATATGTTCCACTATAACCGCATCCATTCGCCGGATCAGTATAATGAGCGATCCAACCAATTTTATCACGAGTATTTTGTGTAAAACGAGTATTCGCATAATTTAAATAGGTATAAACACTGGCTTTTACTCCGGCGGAATTTAATGTATCAATAAAAATTTGTACCATACTTTCATATGTTGTTGGTGTAATATCATCGGAACTTTCACCGGTAATAGAATAGCCTTCTACATCATAGAAAAAATCATAGGATAACGTCAAATTATATTTTTGTATTAATGAAACCGCAAATTCTGCTTCTAATTTTGCTTCCTCCACATTATGAGCATAACTATATAAATAGACAGAATATGGAATATTTAAACGTCGTACTTCTTCTAAATATTTAGCAAACATAACATCCTCATTTTGAGAAGCATATCCAATTCGTAAAATAACCCCATCAATTTCTCCTGAATTCCACAACGCATCCCAATCAATAGTAGTATAAATTCCATTGACATAAGAATTATGATAAGAAAGATCGGCTACAATTTGAAAATCTTGATCTACTAACTCACCTTGATTATTAAAACGATAACGACGACCAGCAATTTTATGAATTCCTGTAGCTTGCGTGCCATCTAAAAAGATATAGTGCATTTTACCATTAATATCTACAAAACCATTTTTCAACAAGCCATTCTCATCAAAAGAATAATCTTTTCCCTCAATATGATGAATACCTGTTTGAATTTCTCCATATTCATTACTGTAATATATTTGATTGTGATCCAAGTAAATCCAGAAGAATTGTAATCGATGATTCTCATCAAAGTAATATTTTTTATCATTAAGGTCTAAAAAGCCTGTTGCAAGATGATATTCATTATCAGCATAATAATGATGAACTACATGAATCCAACCTTTTTGTAACTCCCCATATTCATTAGCATAATACCAATAACCATCATTTGCTTGAAATACAAAAAACTGCAACCTTCCATTATTATCAAAATAATATTTTTTATCATTAAGCTCTAAAAAACCAGTAACAAGATGGTAATCATCCTGAGCATAATAGTGATGATCCACATGAATCCAGTCTTTTTGTAATTCGCCAAGTTCATTAGCATAATATAAACGTGAATTTTCATCAACAATTAGACCGGTTCCTAACTTACCATCTGAATAAAAATAATAGCTTTTGTTTTCTATCTCCTGTTTGCCTATGGCAAGTTTGCCATCTGGACTTGCATAATAAGTGTCAAGGCCAACATTAAACCACCCCGTCTGCATACTACCATCGTTTTCATCGAAATAGTAAAGAGCAGAGTCCAGATAAATAAAACCTTTTTGCATTTTACCCATTTGATAATAATAATTTTTACCATTTCTTTCCACTATTCCCTGAGCAAGAGCATGATCTTCTGTAAAATAATAATTTGTTCCATCAATTTCAGCATCACCGCTAGCTAACTCACCATAACCATTGGCATAATAAATTGTTCCATCCTCGACTTTAAGCCACCAAAAGGCAAGCTTTCCATCTGGATAAAAATAATAAGCATGTTCCCCTAGTTTTTGATATCCCTTAGCAATCTTTCCATCTTCAAAGGCATAATAATGTGCATCGCTTAAGTGAATCCAGTCTGTTTGAATTTCTCCATAACCATTACTATAATATAAATTTCCCTCTTCATCAGAAAATAACCAAAAGGCAAGCTTTCCATCTGGATAAAAATAATAAGCATGTTCCCCTAGTTTTTGATATCCCTTAGCAATCTTTCCATCTTCAAAGGCATAATAATGTGCATCGCTTAAGTGAATCCAGTCTGTTTGAATTTCTCCATAACCATTACTATAGTATAAATTTCCCTCTTCATCAGAGAATAACCAAAAAG
>ERZ1090866.21-NODE-21-length-105073-cov-14.341827_pt1 | contig 105073 bp, 145 predicted proteins | sample MGYA00478477_ERZ1090866 | MGnify/ENA primary metagenome ERZ1090866 (study PRJEB33644, sample SAMEA5815737) | chicken gut metagenome | biome: Chicken; feature: Gastrointestinal Tract; material: Caecum | place: Ireland | collected 2019-01-01 | study: A study of... | reverse complement strand
CTATTAAGTCGTCGGCAGCGTCAGATGTGTATAAGAGACAGTAATAGAATATAAGTGTCAATAGGATAAAGGCAGAAGGTTGAAGAAAAAAGAATTTTGAAAATTTTTCGTAAAAGTTGCAAATTTTGTGAGTTTGTGCATATTATAAGGTAGAAAGTAAAAACAGGAGTGAAGCGTGGGCAAGCAAAATTATCGAACAGTGCCGTAAAACCCCTATCTTCGGATATGGGGATATGTGGTAGGGCGGGACACGCCCGAACCGAAACGCTCGTGGACATCGTGTAAGACCAACAATGGCAACGGTGGACGAACCGAGAATCCCCTGTTGTGGGGAATGTCAAAAGGTAGAAGGCAAAGAGAGAGAATAAAAAATGCCGTACATGCCGTGTGCGGGTTCATCAGAGATGACACGGGGCAGGAAATCCCGCAAATGCTTTCATAGCTCAATGGCAGAGCATTCGCCTTGTAAGCGAAAGGTTGTGAGTTCAAATCTCACTGAAAGCTCCAAACATTCCTTGATACCGATGAAAGGAATGAAAAAGCAAAGACATATTCAGCAGTATCGGTGTAGGAAGTAACGGAAGAGTGGTGACGAGCCGTGAAACCGAAAATCCCCTAGTCACAAGTCCGAAAGGGCGGTTGCTGAAAGCTATGTAAAATCCGAGCATGGAGATGCCCGAAAGGGAACGAAATGACGAGAGTTGTGGAGTGAAAACGTAGAAGCAGTTCGTAGTGAGTAAGTAATTAAACATCTCCCTGGTAGTTCGGTAAGACGGGTGCAATTCCCGTTGGGGAGTACGGCGGTATGCAAGGGGGCTGATACCTCTACCACAACCCCTTGCGCGCTTACGGGTGGTAGCGTAAGTAGTCTGCTGTAATGTAATGCGGGGAGAGAGCCCAACCCTGGGAAGAACGTGGGCAGATGCACTGTGCCGCTCCCGTGGTGCATTGAACAAATAGCTGGGCATGGTAAAGCAGGTGTCAAACGGGGGCAAAATGGAAGTTTAGCTCAGTTGGTTAGAGCACTACCCTTACAAGGTAGGTGTCACAAGTTCAAGTCTTGTAACTTCCACCAAAGAGCGCATACTATAATATGTAGGCGCACAAGCCCGCCTAGCCCAACGGCAGAGGCATAGCACTCAAAATGCTAAAAGTCGGGGTTCAAATCCCCGGGCGGGCACCACATAAAACGCAGGGATGGAGAAATCGGCAGACTCAAAAGACTTAAAATCTTTCGGTGGGAACACCATACGGGTTCAAGTCCCGTTCCCTGCACCATAACCCTTTGAAGGCTTATCGGTTTTGGATTCAAAGGGCGCATCAAAATCTCGTGCATCGGGGATGAGATGTTTGCGGAAAACCGCGTGATTTTGGCAAGGTTTGGACGAAACGGAGAACTATCCCCTGTTGTATTCCGTGACAGGAAACGGTGCAAAGACGGAAGAGGGACGTGAAAGTCGTCCCGCGCGTGGAACATTAGCTCAATTGGTTAGAGCATCCGGCTCATAACCGGACGGTTCAAGGTTCGAGTCCTTGATGTTCCACCAAAGAGGTTGCGCTCATGAGCTGGTCAAACCCTCGCTAGAAAACCGTCATTCTTTTTTCATCGGTTTTGTTAAATGACGGATGCAAAAACCAAAGACCGGCTCTACATAGACGGGTAGCCAAGCGGTAAGGCATCGGATTTTGATTCCGACATTCGTAGGTTCGAGTCCTACCCCGTCTGCCACTACGGAAGTCAACTGAATAACAGGTGTCGTATGGCTTATACCATAGCACCGTCTAGTGTGTGTGGGTTGACAAAGCAGATGGGAGTGGTTAAGGCTGCTCGTAGAATGGAAAATCTACGTTCGCCAAGGGTACGCGGCTCTTGGTGATAATCAACACCCGTGAGCCGAACATCGAAGTACAAGATAAGTAGGCTCACGTTACGCTGATATAGCTCAATGGAAGAGCAAATGATTTGTAATCAGTAGGTTGTAGGTTCGAGTCCTATTATCAGCTCCAAATTTCTGTTCGTATCGAAAACACCGATAATTTTGCGTGAAGCGGTTCACAATAAAGATTAAAGGTGGTATAGTAGAAACGCTGTGCAAACAGGACGGCGAAGAGATGGGGTGCGCTGACGGGCGATGACGCCGCAGGAGGTTAGCAACCTTTGAACCGAACGGCATAATGACCGCCTTCGTTATGTTAAGAACTCCATACGTTGAGGAGTATAAACAAGAAACGGGAGAGGAAGTCCAGAGGGAGAAATCCCGGGGATTGTCCGCGATACAATAGGTACGGGCTGGACTGTACCGAACGGGCATGGCGGCTAACCGAAAGTGACGGATATACGGCATGGGGGGTTAGGAAATTCCACAAGACGCACACACGGTTCACCATCTAGTTTAATGAGAGATTAAACACCACTGTTTACATCCATAGACCATTTTTTCCCATAGGGGATAACTCCGTAGTTCAGGAAACCGGCATCATATGAGATGATTGCGTAAAAATCAAAGGTTTTGTAATAAAAACATAAGTGTTTTGTGGCATAGGGAGTATGAAGCATACAGTATGTTGATAGGTGGATAAACGTGGTCAAAGAATAAAGAGAAAAAATTTTTTTATGATGTTGTCAATTTTTATGATTTTGTGCATACTATAATATGTGGGATATTGTAACGGAGAAACTAAAAAATTGCCGACGTACATAAGGGCGGTAGCGAACGGTGACACGGGCGAGTCGTGTTTCTATTTGGTTAGGTATCTTGTAAACGGGGAGTGTATACGAAGAGGCATAGCGTTGAACGAAACGGCATTTTGGGACATATCGGTTGACGTGTATATGCAGATAAAAGAGCGGTTGGAAAGGTATGCGTGCGATGACAGCGGACAATATACGATGGAGCGCGACATCAAAAATCCCGTGGGGTATATATATTTTGCGACACCAAAAAGGTTTTGTGCATTGATTTCAAAAAGAGTGACGGAGGGCGAGAAAGAAAAACAGTTGGTCGATTTAGAGAAGATTTCAAATATTATATCGGGGGATGATTTGGAAGATGTAGACGACGATATGGAAACGATACAGAAGATAGTATCGGAGTATTTGGGAGAGGCAACGACAAACAGGGAATTAAAGGCGCGGAAGCAAAAGGTAAGGGGTGCAGGGTATTCGGTAGTGGAAGTAGAGGGGGGATATGAGGTCGGGCATTTGGGATTGACGATAAGCGAGATTGAGAAAGTCAGGAAAGCGATGGAGAATATAACAGCGAGTTCGCCGCAGAAGATACAAGAACATAAGAAGAAAATGTTGGAGCGTTTAGAGAAGGAGGAACAAAAATGCAGAAAGAAGTAACGAAAAGTAAAGAAGAATGGCAAAAGGAAGCGAGAGAAACGTATTTGATAGTCAACGGTATACAAGCAGAGATAGACAAGATAACAAAGGAAGCGAATGATAAGATAAAAGAATTGCAAGCCGAAGCCGAGTCGTATGTGAAACGAAACCTCGCGGCGGTAGCGGAATTAGCAAAGTTCGAGAACACGGAAAATTAAATTCGACAATTTTATAAAAACGGTGGACAAGTTGTCGAATTTGTAGTACAGTATATGTAGACGGAGCGAGATGTGCAAGAGCACACGGGACACGTCGAAAAGGAGTAGCGAGTAATGAAAGCAAATGAGTTCGTTTTGGAAGAAGTGTTGTCGAAAATCCCTGCGGACGATTGGGGAATGGCGTGGGAAGCGATAGACAATGCGGTAAAGAAGGGGATAGATTTCGGTTCGGTTGTGAGCGTTACGGCGTATTGTAAGACGTACATATGGGCGACGAAGTTCAATGAAATGTGGGTGACAAGGCGCATGACGGTCAAGGACGAGAACGGCGAAGCAAGGGTTGTCACGAGGCGTGATTTGCGGTTTGCGAGTGCGGAAGCGGAAGCGGACAGGCGCGCGGGATGGGACAGAAACAGAGAGTCGGACGAGCTGATGGATATGGTGAATCATGATGATGTTACGCCCGAAGAGATAGCGGTAAACAACGACGAAGAAGAGCATATCGAGAAGATGTTGGCACGGATGGGGTTTAGCGCGGAAACGATAAAAGTTATGTTGTCGGGCGGCAAGGTCGTGGAAACGAAAGCGGGGTTCAAGAAGTCGAAGGTCACGATGGATGATATGCAGAATGCCGCAGAAAGAAGGGCGTTGAAGAGATTGAGAGTGTATTACGCTAATTAGGTACAATAAGTTGTAGTGCTTGTTGTTTTTCCTCCTTTGAGTCCCCCGGAAGAAAATTCTTTCGGGGGGTTCATTTTTATGGTTTTGCGCATACTATAATATAGAAGGCACAAATAGGAGTGAACGTATGATAATCAAGAATGGAACAAAAGTTTTGAAACGAGCAAGAACGGCGGGATTGAAAACGGTGCAGGATTTGGACGAGTTTATCAAGTCCCATAAGATAGAGAACGAGGACGATTTGATTAGAGCGTTGGAAATGAGAATTGAAAATCGCAGATGGGCGCAGATGCAGAAGGAAGCGGACGAAGTGTTTTCCGAAGTTAAATCGGACGGGTATGTGTATTCGAGAGCGGATATGCAGAAAGTGCGTGCGGAGCGCGACAGAGCAGTGGAAGAAAATATCGTATTGATGGGCGCGTTGAAGAATGCCGTGGCAATGATATTTACTCCCGGTCATGTTGACGAAGCGGTGCGCAAGCTGATAAGCGACGAGTGGAAAAAGATGGGAGTGAAAAAATGAAAATCGGTATAGTGGGCGACGTACATTGGAGCGAATACAGTTCGATAGTCCGAAGGAAGTTGCAGGGTTCGACGGTAAGATTGGAGAATTTGCGTGAGAGCGTAAAATGGGCGGACGAAACATTAAGACATATCGGCGCGGATATGATAATACAGCTCGGCGATTTTTTCGATAAGTCGTATGTGACGGGCACAGAAGGCGCGGTGTTGCGGGAATTGTATGAGGAGTGCGATATATCGTCATGGCATTTTTTGAAGGGCAATCATGAGATAGACGGCGCAAGAGATTCGCTTTCGTTGATACAAGCGGCAAAGGTTTATAGAGAGCCGAGCATGACGGAATGCGATTCGGCGTATTTGGTGTTTATGCCGTATATCGAGGAAAGGCACAGAAAACCGTTATCCGAGTATATGGCGGATTTGGGCGTCAAGAGAGATAAAAAGGTTATCGTGTTCAGTCATAACGATATTGCGGGTGTGCGATATGGTAAGTATGAAAGTAAGACGGGGTTCAGCGTAGAAGAGATACACGCGAATTGCGATAAGTTCATAAACGGACATATACACAATAGCGAAGAGATAAGCGGCAAGATATTGAACGCGGGAAATTTGACGGGACAGAATTTTTCGGAGAACGGATTTATATATCGTCACGGAGTGTGGATAATAGACACCGAGAAAGAAGGGTGGGTGTGGTTTGAGGAAAATCCACATGCGTTGAAGTTCGGGACAGTAAATATAACGAACGAAACGGAAGAGGCAGAGTTCGATTCGATTGCAAGGATTTGTCAAGAGGGAAAGGGTTGGGTGCTCGCCATAAACGCAACGGAAGAGTATGCGGACGAAGCGCAGAAAGTCATAGATAAGTATTGCGTGGCGGGTAAAAAGACCATAATGGCAAAACAAGCGGAAGTGCGGGAAACGGAAAGCATAAGCATAGTAGACCACATACAGAAGTTCCGGGAGAGCGTTACAGAAAAGTTCGGGAACACGGAAATAGTGGCAGAGGTGTTGGATGAGGTTCGATAAGATAAAAATCAAGAATTTTATGGCAATCGGCGAAGCAGAGATTGATTTGAGCGGTCAAGGTTTCGTAAGCATAACGGGAAGGAATTATACCGACGTTGACAATGCGGATGGCAACGTGTCGAACGGAAGCGGAAAATCGAGTTTGGCGGAAGCCGTGGCATGGGTGTTGTCGGGGCAGACTATACGTGGAACAAAAGACGTACAGAATTATTACACGAAGGATGAGTGTAGCGTTGAGGTATGGTTTGAGAGCCGCGAGAACAAGTATCGTATATGCAGAACGAAAGGGAAGTCGTTGGAGATATACGAGAATGACAAAGACATAAGCGGGAAAGGGATAAGGGAAACGCAGGAAATCATAGAAGCGATGTTTCCCGAATTTGACGCGGAGTATTTGGGCGCAACGGTGTTGATAGGGCAGGGAATGCCGAACGCTTTCACCAACAATACAGGCGCAAAGAGAAAGGAAATATTGGAGCGGTTGAGCAAGAGCGATTATCAAATAGAAGATATAAAAAATAAGCTGACAGCCGTCAAAGATAAAACGAACAAGGAGTTGAGAACCGAAGAGGACGGTTTGTTAAAGGCAGAAACCGAAAAGGGGATGTGCGAGCGTGATAAGGAAAACAATCTTCGCGTGTTGGTGTTGGAGCAGGACATAGCAGACGGCAAGAAACAAATAGCGGAATTAAAACTGCAAGTGGAGCAAGCCGAGATTGATGCACAGAGATTTAACGAGGCGTGTGACAATTTGGTTGCGACAGGGCGCGAATTGGCGGACGAGTTAAACAAAAGGGACAAGGAATGGGTAGAGGCGCGCAATAAGGCGTTACAGGCGGCGCAGGAGCGTGTGTATGCAAAAGAGCAAGCGCGCGCAGAGTATGAAACCGTAGCGCAGAGGAAGAATGCAGATGCGGAAAATATTGTAAAGAACATACAAAACGAAAAGAGAGCGCGAGAGCAGGAGTATAACAATTCCGTGAAGACAGTCACGGCGGATTCGGCTTTGGCAAAAATCAGCGGACAGATTGACGTGTTGGTGCAGGAAATCAAAAGGGTAGAAAACATAAAGGACGTGTGCCCGACGTGTGGCAGACCGTTTGAGGGGATGCATAAGCCCGATACGACAGCACAGCAAGCGCAGGTTGAGCAGTTGAAGGTTGATTACAAGAAAGAGCAGGAGCGCGTGGATGCGGAAATCGCGCGCATAAAACACGAATGGGTTGAAGAAGAGAATAAGTACAATTCGCAAGTTGCAAAAGCGGAAGAGGCAAGAAATGATGTTGTGCGTGAAATCGAGCGGGAAAGGGCAAGATTGACGGCGGATGTATCGGCGGCGAAAGCGGATATGGAGAGTGAAAAAGTCAGGTGGAGCGTAAATCCCGAAACACGCGAGTTGTCCGAGCAAGTACAAAGGTGTCGTGAAGAGTACAAGGCGAGAAAGGAAGAAAGCCGTAGGGCGGAAGAACAAAGGAACAAAATAAGCCGTGCATTGAGTGAAAAAGAGAAAGATGTGCAGGGCTTGGAGATGCGCATCATGCAAGCGAAAGAAAACATAATCAGAGCGGAGAAGCGCATAGAAGAGTTGAGCGTTGAAGAGAACGCAAGACATAAAAAAATAGAACGGTTCAAGAGCAAAATCGAAACGATAAACAAGATGTATTCGTATGCGACGAAAGAGTTCAGAACGATATTGTTGGAAGGGACAATCGAATTGTTGGAGAAAAAGGCAAAGAGATTGTGTAATGTTGTGTTCGGGACGGACAAGATAAATTTCCGACAGGACGGCGCAGGGATATTTATCGGTTACAGAGATAAGCCGTTGGAGAATTTGAGCGGCGGCGAGGGGCAGTTGGTGAAGTTGTTGATACAGCTGGCATTGAGAGAAACGCTGATTAGCTTGAACGGCGAGAGTTACAATATGATATGGTTGGACGAGATATTCGATTCGTTGGACGAAGAAAGAGCGGAGAAAGCCGTGGAGTTGGCAAGCGGTTTGAATACGGAGTCGATATTTATCATAAGTCACAGGAGCAATTTGCAGTTGCCGTCTGATAGGGAGATAGCGGTTGAAAAAGTTTGTGATGTGGCGACGGTCAAAATCGTGGCGTAGTGCACACTATAATGTAGGAGGCGAATATGGCAGAGAAGAAAGTACGGTTCATATTGGACGGTATCGAAGAAGAAAAGTTGGCGGAAAGAGTCAATGAGATAGATAAACATTCCGAAGCGATAACGAAGTTGGTGGCTCAGGTGATAAAGCCGGCGACGGCGGATTTGGACGATGTGATGGCAAAGATAAACAATACGGTGAAAGACGGAGATGCGCCGTTACCGATATTGGAAGATTTGTTGTTGACGTTGACATCACAAATATACAGGACAACGGTTCGCGTTGAAACGATAGGCGTACAAGCGGACATGAGCCGTGCGGTGTACACGGACGAGTACCAAAACGCAATAAGGAACGCGACGGGGACGGTGCAGGAGAAAGCGGCAAAGGCGGATATAGTATCGCAATACAGCGCGCTTGCTATGGATATAAGGAACAGGGCATACAAGATAGGTAAAGGCAAGTTGGACGCGGCGGAGAACATGATGAACGCGTTGAGAAAGGTTATAACGAGCCGAATAACGGAAAGGGAGCGTAGCAATAATGAAGCTGATTATGTCTGATGTAAAAAGACCGCAGGAAGAGAACGGAATGATATTCGTTAAAGGCAAGGCAGACCAGCAGACGGTGGCGTGTATTTTGTTGAGCAACGGATATGAGGTATCGTATGTAAAAAGTGGCGGAAAGACGGGCAATATCGTGGGTGTGCGGTTTTGGACGGTAGCCGAAGAATAAAAAGGAGATAAAGAATGATTTACACACAGAGCAATGAAACAGTTTTCGTAGGACATCCCGACAGGATATGTAATCAAATAGGCGCGGCGATATTGCGTGAAGCAATGAGTAAGGATAAAGCGACGAGAGCCGGCATTGAGGTTTGCGGCGGAAAAGGGAAGATATTTGTCACGGGAGAGATGAGAACGCGCGCAGACATTGATGTTGATGCGATTACAAGAAAGGTGTTGACGGCGTGTGGAGTAAATTCGGTTCAGTATGTGATAGAGAACAATATCGGAATGCAGAGCGCGGATATAGCGTTAGGCGTTGACATAGGCGGTGCGGGCGACCAAGGGGACATTTTCGGTGCGGCGTGTAACGACAATGAGTTTTGGTTGCCTGATGCACAAATGATATTGCAGGATTTTGTGATGAAGTATTATGATATGCAGAAGAAAAATCCCGACAGTTTATATCCCGACGGGAAGGCGCAAATAACGGGAGAATACGATGGTAGGTCGCGTAGGTTGGTAAAAATAAAGAAAGTGGTGATAAGTTACCAAAACGCGGAAGAGGGGGCAGATTTTCGCAAGAGATGGGATAAGGAAGTCCGCAGGGTGTTTCAAGAGATAGCGGAGAGTTACGGATATAAGGTCGGGGATAATGCGTTTTTGATAAATCCGACGGGAAAGTTCAAGATAGGCGGATTTGACGGCGACGCGGGCGTTTTGGGCAGAAAGTTGGTCGTTGACGGTTATCAGGGGTTTTTCAGGACTTCGGGCGGAGCGACGGCAGGCAAAGACGCGAGCAAGGTCGATTTTTCGGCGGCGATGAAGGCAAGAGCGTTGGCAAAGAGGGTTGTGTTCGACGGCGCAAAGTGGGCAGAGGTTCAGTTGAGTTATTGTATCGGAAAGAAACAGCCGACGGGAATAATGGTGCTGACGGACACGGGATATAAAGAAGTCCCCGAAGAATGGTACGAAGAATGCGAACCCGCGAGAATGATAAAGGATTTGCGGTTGAACGATATGGATTTTGTTCAGTTGGCAATGTTCGGGAATTTCGGGAGATACGAGAAAGAATATTTTAGAGGAATGCGTTGTTAATGGCGAAGTCTTTGTTTGATAATGAAAAAAGATGTTTTGTGTGTTTGAGCAGAAAGAATATACACAAACATCACGTTTACGGCGGAGCGAACCGGGACAATTCGGAGCGCACGGGTGAGTGGGTTTATTTGTGCGCTCGCCATCACAATATGAGCGACGACGGAGTGCATTTTAATAAGGCATTGGATGATAAGTTGAAGAAATACGGACAGAAGAGGTTCGAGCAAGAGGTGGGCGATAGAAAAGAGTTTATGAAGATATTCGGGAAGAATTATTTAGAGGCGGATGATGGTGATTGATGATTATACAAAAGACGGCAAGTGTTCGGGGTGCGGTAATTGTTGTAGTGGGATATTGCCGTTATCGACAGCGGAGATAAAACGCATACACGAGTATATGAAAAAGCATGAGATAAAGGAACATCATAGCGGCGTAGCGATGATGGCGGGAAAGATTGACGGGACGTGCCCGTTTAGGGACGATGTAAACAGAAAGTGTGACATATATGAGGTGAGACCGGAGATATGTAGATGTTTCGTGTGCAACAAAACAGAGAAGGATGTGTTGAGGGACAGGAGCAGATTACATGCGCGCAACAAGACAGTTTTTATGAGGTCGGAGTTTTTCGGAAATGACGAATTAAAAATTTTTATCGAGAATGTGGGCAAAAAGAACGTTTTGCGCATACTATAATATGTAAGGCAAAAAAACAAAAGGAGATAATCAAAATGAGTATCAACGAAACGGCGACGAGTGTAAGGGAGCTTGCAGAAGAGTTTATCGAAGCCAAAAAGCAAGCCGAAGAAGCAAAAGCGAAAGCCGACAGCATCAAGTCAATGTTGCAAAACGCGATGATGGCGGATGGCGTGACGGAAGTGCAGTGTGAGAACGCAGATATAACATTGACAGAAAGGACGACGATTAAGTTTGATGCGGCACTTATTTCGTACCTCAAAACGCACGGGTACGAAACGTATGTGATGGAAGCGTTGGACGAAGCGGCAATTAAAAAGGCGATTAAGGGAAGCGAAATATTCCGTACGCAAATTCAGTCATACACAAAAGAAACGGAAGCGTATGTGTTGACCGTAAAGGAGAAAAAATGACGGCGAAAGAATTGTATAATAGCGCGTTGGAAAAACGGCTTGGGCAAAAAGGCGCGGAAATCATAAAGTGGTTGAACGAGCACACGGTTGACGAAGATTTTTACGAACAGCCTGTCAATTTGTATCAGCAGGACAAGCTGTTGATAGTGCACGCGGTAAATATGCTCGGCATGATGGACAAGATGAGCAAATCATTGTTCAGCATGAAAGACGAAAACGGCGAATGGAAGTACGAGCCGAGATACAGCGCGGAAGCGATAGCGATGGTAGCGTTGCTCCATGTGTTCGGTAATATCGGAAAGTACAAGAAAGAAAAGCGGAACAAGAAAATCGACGGTTCGTGGAAAGAAGTGGAAACGTGGGTTTACAATGAAGAGCAGAAGATATACGGGACAGATGGCGAGAATGCGTTAGTGCGCGTGAACGGGTTGATATATGTTCCGTCAGACGTGCAAGCGGCGATTATGCACTGTCACGAACGTACAGACCCGCAAGCGCAGGGAATGTACCCGCGCATGTACAAAGGAAATCAGCTAGTGTTGTTGGCACAGTTAGCGGATAAAGCAGAAACATTTATTGATTGAGGAGGTAGCAAATGAAAGGCAAGGTTATCGAGAACAAGTACGGGTTGCAAGTGGTAGTCGATAACGAGTATTACAAGGTCGGCAAGGAGGCGATGGAGCATTTTAAGTCGATGGTCGGACAAGAGGTAGAGTTTGAGCCTAGTACAAGCGAGTATCAGGGCAAGACGTACAAGTGGGCGAATATGCCGAAGAAACAGAACGAGGACAAGACGGAAGCGGAAAACAAAGAGGACGAGAGCAGGTCGAAAGGCAAGACAATGCTGTATGCGCTTTATTTGGAGCTTCGTGAGCTTTTCAAGGACAAATGATAGTAAGCAAGACCGCAGACAAAGAATATCCATATGAGGTGGCATTCAGGTACGACCCGGATGCCATTTCGCGCATAAAGGAAAACATACCGTATCGTGAACGCAAATATAATCCCGAAACGCGAGGATGGATGTTTTCCGAGCGCGGTATGGGCACCATAAAAGAGTTGTTCGGTGGGCAGATAGAGTATGCGGAAGCGTTTGAAGCACCCGACGACGTGAACGAGAGCGCGTGTGGCGGCACAGGCGGCGCATTGGATTGGTATTGGACTAATCGGGCGAAGCGGTGGTTTGTTGCGCCTAACAGACCTTCAACGGTTCAAGAAGCGTTGTTGAGCAAGGAACGTCCCGACGGATATGGATTGTTTTTCGGTGTAGGATGCGGAAAGACGGCTTCGGCGGTGTGCGAGTTCTTTAAGCGGAGAGAAGAAGGGCGAGCGCATAGGATGATGGTTGTCGTGTGTATCGCGGGGTTGCGGTATAACTGGTCGGAGGATGTTAAGAAGCTGTTCGGCATTGATGTGGATATAATTGATTGCGCGATGGAAAAACGAGCGGCGCAAATAAGAGAGTCCGAGAAGATGATTGCGGTGACGCCGTACACGACGTGTGGAAGAGAGGATTGCGTAAAAGCGATTGCAGAGCGGTTCGATATGTTGGTGATAGACGAGATACATTTAAGGGTATCGGATAGGCGGACTGTTAAAAAAGGGGGGCGGATGAGCGAGTTTGGCGGTATATCGTATTTGGCGAAACATATCGCAAATAGATTGGCTTTGACGGGCACGGTGTCGCCGAACAAGCCGACGAATTGTTTTTCGGCGTTGCATGTTATAGAACCGAAAAAGTTTCCGAGCAAGTATTCGTTTGAGCAGAGATATTGTATATACGGCGGATATGCGGGCAAGGCGATAGTCGGATATAAAAACATGACGGAATTAAAACAGACGTTGGCGTATTACGGAATGTTCGCGTCAAAGAAAGATTATTTGGATATTCCGCGCAAAACGGAAGAGGTTCGTTATGTAGATATATCGACGAATACGGAGAGGGCAATTAAAAGTCAGTTGGAGATAATAACGCAAGCGACGGAAGAGTACGATATATTGCGGTTAAAGGATTGTTATATAAGGGTGCATGAAACATTTTCGTGTCCTAGCGCGTTGTGGGGTTTTAAGAGTGACAAGTTAAAGGCGTTGAAAGAGGTGTTGGAAGATGTGCCCGACGGCGAAAAGGTGATAATATTTACGGGATTTAAGACGTGTGTGAAAGAGGTTATGGAATTGTTGGGCGACGATTGTGTTGCGATAACGGGCGACATGACAGACAAGAGCGTTGAGCGGGCAAAGGAAGCGTTTAAGGTGGAGAAGAAGTATTTGGTTGCGACGATACAAAAGATGGGCGCAGGGTTCAATTTACAGCACGCTAATCACGTTGTGTTTATGGACACGGTAGCGACCGGCGCACAAGTTGAACAAGGGTTAGGACGAGTGCACAGAACGGGGCAGGAGAAGGAAACGCACGTTGTGTTTATAATCACGAGAACACCATTTGAGATGAACAGATTGGCGATGATAGAAGAACAGCGCGAGTTGATGGATAAGATAGAAGACCAAAAGCAGGAGATAAGTCCGCAGATAATGCGAAGATTGTTAGGTCAGATATTGAAGCCGAAGAAAGCGTAAAACGGTGGGTTAGCGCATATTATAATATAGAAAGCAAAAACAGGAGCGAAGCGTGGGCAAGCAAAATTATAAGATAACGTATGGGTTGAAAGGGTTTTTGACGGACAGAAAGTTCGTGGTCAAGGCAAAGAGCGAAGCCGAAGCATTGGAAAAGTGCAAGACGATGTTGGGTGGAGCGGCGAAAAGGTGCACGATAAAGGGCGTGGAGATTATAGAGAAATGACGAACAAAGAAAAAGCAGAAATTCGGTATAACCTTATATTGCGCGACAGTGGAATGGCGAAACGCGAAAGGGTGACGAATTATGTTCCCGACGATGCAAAGATAACAAATGTTATAGAGAACATAGATAAGTTGATGGAGTCGGGAAAAAATATCTACATTTGGTCTACAAACACGGGGAACGGCAAGACGACGGCGGCGTGTGCGATATTGAAAGCATATGCAAGAATGGTGTCCGAGAAAGATGTGTACGGGATGTTACCGATTGCGTTTTGGAATTTTACGGAGTTGATGACACAGATGAAAGAGGAGATAGAAAGTTCAGGTGGAGAGGCAAAGGCGATAAAACAAAGTTTGAAAGAGGCGGATTTGGTGGGGATAGACGACGCAGGAATAAAAGTGTTGTCGGATTATGACAGGACGATATTGTATGATATTGTCAATTATAGGTTTAAGGAAATGAAGCCGACGATAATCACAAGTAACACGCCGCCGAAAGATGCGGAAAGGGTGTTCGGGAAACAGATAGCAAGCCGTATGGTTAAAGGCGCAATAAACGTAGAGATTGCAGGGGGCGACCGCCGATGACGGAAGAGAGAAGCGAAGAAAGAAAGGAAGAACGGGACAATAGGTTTGAGAAACAAGCCATAAAGGACGCATTGAACGGTGCGTTTTATAGATATGCGGATGCAGGGATAACGGCGGAGCATTTTGATAAGTTCCGTAAAGAGTGGTTGTATATCGAGAGCATAGGTTTAAGATATGACGGATTGCCGTCAATGGAAACATTTAGGGAAAAGTTCCCCGCGATAGAGTTGCCCGAAACGACAGACCCGACGGGGATGATAATCGAGTATTTAGACCGCAAGCACAAATATGATGTGCTTGTGCCCGAAGTAAACAAGTTAGTCCGTGCAATGCAAGAGGGCAAGGTCAATTCGGGAATAGAAGATTTCGTAAGGGTGGCAAGTCAGACGAGCGGACGAAGCACGGGGCAGTCGGAGAACGTGTTCGCGGTGGCACAGCGCAGATTTGATTTGTACGAAAGGCGCAGACAAAGTCCTACACCGAAAATCACGACGGGTTTTGCGGAGATAGACAGAATAACAGGCGGAATGGGTGAGAGCGATTTAATAGTTATCGCAGGAGAACCGGGACAAGGAAAAAGCACGCTTGGTATTAAGAGCGCATACGAAGTCAGTCAAGCAGGAAAACGTGTCGCATATTTTAATGGCGAGATGGATAACGATGAGATAGGATATAAAATTGATTCGTTTATCACGCATTTGTCGGCGTTTTCGATGTTGAACGGGAGATGGGGGATTGCAGAAAAGTATCGAGAAGCGATACAAAAAATCAAAGAAAAAAAGAATGAGTTGTATATATTAAGTAGAGCCGACGTTGCGGACAAAATAACGCCGCGATTTTTGGAGAGGTATTGCATAAAGCATAAAATCGAAGTGTTGTATTTAGACCAATTTTCGTTATTGGATAGCAATAGTCGGTATAGAACAGACCAAGAGGTAAGTTACGAGTTGGTGCGGGACTTGAAAACAATGCAGAAGAAACTGCAAATACCCGTGGTGTTGTTGGCGCAGATAAAACGGCAGGACAAGCAAGCGAAACGGCAGACGAAAGAGGGCGACCCCGTGTATGAGTTGAGCGACCTTGGAAAGACAAGAGCGTTGGAAGAGTTCGCGTCCGTGGTTTTGATGTTAAATCAGCGGTACGACAAAGACGAGCGCGGATGGATTCCGATGGACGTGTGGGTTGGAAAAAACAGAAACGGGCAAAGAGGCAATTTGTTGACGTATGTATGGAATTTTGACAAAGGGCAAGTGGAGTTCTTGAAGAGCACACAGCCGTTGCCCGAAAGGGACGAAGATACATACAAGCAAACAAAGATAGGCGAGGAAGTAGTGGAGATGCGCGATGTGGTAGACGAGCCGTTGCCGTGGGATGACGATGAAGAGGACGGAGATTTACCATATTAACGTGTTGCGCATATTATAATATAGAAGGAACAAAAAGACAATGCGGTATGATTGGAGCGAAACAGACATAAGGACGGCACTTGACATAATGGGATTGTCCGCAGGGATGAAAGACAAGCGGAGTTATTTGTTGGTAAGGTGTCCGTTTCACGGAGATAATAATCCGAGTTTAAGCGTTCAATTAGACCGTAACGGAGTATGGAAGTGTTTTGCAGGATGCGGAAACGGAACGTTTACGGAGTTCATATATCGGTATTATGAGAACGACAAAGAAGCGGCGCGGTCATTGATACGGCGTTTTCAAGGCGAGCAGACGTACAAAATAAACAGCATACCCGAAAAACAAAAACGCAAAGAGATTATTATACCCGAATGGAAAGAGTTTGCGACGGCGGACGAGTTAGCGGTTTATAGAGATGATAAACATTATTATTCGTTGAAACGCGGAATAAGTGAAGAGGTTTGCAGACGATTTGAGTTAGGGTATGACAGAAATACGCGAGAGGTGACGTTTCCGATAAGGGACGGGAAAGGGAAATGTATAATGGTGTGCCGACGGGCGATAGACAAAAAGAGATTCGATATTCCGTTTGGCATACAGAAGCCCGTGGTGTATTTGCATGAAGCCGCAAGAGAAACAAAGAACGGGTGGGTGGTTATGTGCGAGAGCATATATAACGCGCTCACGTGTTGGACGCACGGAATACCTGCGGTGGCGTTGCTCGGTTTGGGGACGGACATACAAAAGAAAATGATTGTGGACGATGCTATAATAAGAGGTGTGATGATAGCATTTGACGGTGACAAAGCGGGCGTGTTGGCAGGGTTGACGTGGCAAAGAGCGTTGAAAGATAAGAAGTTGGTCAAGGTATTGGAAATGCCGACGGGAAAGGATGTAAATGATTTGACGGCGGAAGAGTTCGAGAGGATAATCGGAGAGCCGTACAAAAATATAATCGAGGAGTAGCATATGGGAAAGTACATAATTGAAACGATAGGCGATGATAACAAAAGCAAGTATTTGGCGAATGTTTATTTGTTGAAAGTCGCAGGAATGGAAAAGACGGGAAACGAATGGGTGTTTGATGACGAGAAAGCGGCGAACAGCGTGGCGAAGGTGATAAATCAAACATACGGTTCGGGGATATGGACGTTAGTAAAGGTAGTTGAGGAAGAGATGACGCCGATAGAAAAAGCGCGCGCGGCGAAAGCGGCGAAAGCGAAAGCGCGCAAGGAAGAAGACGAAAAAGTTGTGACGGAAACAAAAAACGAAGAGCCGCAAACGATTGAAGAAACCGAAGAAACGAATATTGCGGAAGATGAAGAAGCGGAAATATTGAAAGAGCAAATAAAAGAAGTAGACGATGCGATAGATTGGTATTCGGACATATCGACGAGCGATGATGACGAATATGTAGCACCCGTCAAAACGGAGAGAGTAAGCAAGAGCGGTAAGCCGTTGGCGCAGTCGGTGACAAGCAAAAGGGCGAACACGGCGCGACCTAGGACAATAGTAAGATAATGGGATTGATATGGACGGAATTATAATCAGGGTAGAGGACATAGTAAAAAAGATAGTTGAGCAAACAGCGGAGATAGATAGCACATTAAACGCAGAAACGGTGAAAGCGATTGCGGATGCGTACATTCGGTTTTATGTGTTGGATGTAAACGCAAGCGCGATAGCGGGATTGGTAGGGGCGGTAAAGGTAAGCGGAAATGGCAAGAAAGGACTTCGATAACGAGATAAAGCGCATAGAAAGCAATTTGCGAGGATGGCACAAGCGCGCCGAGGAATTGGCGGCGCGGAGCATGACGGAAATCATAGACGAGAATTATATGAACGCATTGGCGGCATCCATAAAGCGTGAAACATTCAGATTGGAGTGTTTTTTATATGTGAAGCGTTTATTGGATAAGCCCGTGCGCAAGAAAAAAGTAGCGCGGTTCGAGGCGACGAGCAAGTTGCCGAAAGAGTTCCCCGAACGCGCGGCGGACAAAAAGGGAGAGCCGACGGATGTATGAGGAAGAGCGCGAAGCGTTGAGAAAAAGGCGCAATAATGTTGAGAAAGAGTTGAGGACATTATATGCGATATTAAATGCGACGGCGACACGCGAGCCTACCGAGGAAGAGAGAGCGCGCGAGGAAGAAATAGGGCAGTTGCAGGACGACATAGAACGATTGACACAGAGGTTGGAGTCAATCGGCGGTTTAGGTTATGGGAGATATTGTCCGTGTTGTGGGTTGAAAATACCGTATAAGTACATAAAACAGCTGACGGAAGAAAAGACGGCGAAAACGGAGCGATTGAACGAATTGTTGTCTGACAATAGGGATATTTATCATGAGATAGAGGGAAATCCTGTTGCCGAGCAGATAGAAAAGAAAGAGAAAGAGTTGGCGGAATTGAACGAAGTGATTTCGGAGTTAGGCAAGGCAGTAAGAAGTCCGAAGTATTTAAGTGAGTAATACGAGGTGACGGTATGAATTATGAAGAAGTCAAGAAGATGACGAAGGAGAATATAGCGAAGGCGGTAAGCGGAAGCAGTGGGTTGATTGCGGCGATAGAGAAGAGGATTGAAAATCCCGAAGTTTTGGCGAGAATACCGATAAAGGAATTGTTGGGATATGTGGAGCGTTTAACGGGATTGGCGCAGAAGAATTTGAAGATAGGCGGATATTTAGAAGGGGCGAATTATGAAATCGACGAGGACGATAACATAGAAAAAGTGGAGATAAGCGATGATTTGCGTGAGAGGGTGCGCAGATTGCTAGGAGAATAATATGCGGATAGGTTTGGACATAGACGATACGGTTTGCAGGACGGGCAGAATAATACAAAAGAAAGCGGAAGAGTTCGCAAAACGCAGAGGAATAGAGGAGCAGGTAGACGCGAATGAAGATTTTTATATGGAAAAGCGATGGGGTTTTGACGGCGACGACATGGAGGGGTTCAAAACATATGTCCGGCGTGAGGTTGATATAATGAAATTAAAGCCTGTTGACGGGTTGCGCAAGTTCGTAAAATGGGCGAAAAGAAATGGGCATACGATAATAATAATCACGACGCGCAATGAAGAATGGTTTTGCGGAGATGAAGAAGTGTTGCACAAAAGGACGGTGCGTTGGTTGAAGCGGCACGGGATAGAAGCAAAGGAAATATATTATGCGGAGAATGCAAAGGACAAGGCGCGAATAGCGAAGGAAAATCGGTGTCAACGGATGATAGATGATGATTATGAAGTGTGCAAAGAATGCAAGAGGGCGGGGATAGACGCGGTATGGTTTACGGGGGAGTTCGGAAAGATAAGCGGAAGCGATATGCAAAGACAAGTGAGGGATTATCCGATAAACACGTTGGTGTCGTGGCGCAAGATAGGAACGATTGATTAAAAGATGAGAGAAGCAAAAGAGCGAGCCTATAACGGTTCGCTTTTGGTTTTTTAAGGTTGTGCTATAATAAGTGTAGCACGGAAAGCGAGAAGGAGTTTTATAATGAAATTAGGCGATATTTTTCAGGAACAGCACGTTACGGAAACGGAATGCAAGCCGCCGAGAATGCGGGACGATGGCAAGGGATATTATTGGTATAGGGGCGAAAGTATAGAATTGATATGGGACGTAACGGGCGACGTGTTGAACGACGAAACGCAAGAAACAATACCGGCAGACGAGTTTTTTGCGGGGAAAACAGTCAAGGTAAAGATGTTCAATTTTTTGGGGAAGAAAGTTCACGAGTGGGAGATTGATAATCCGACGGCGACAATAAACGTAGTGATAGACGAAGAGTTGGCAAAAGAATTGTTGACGGGGACATACACGTTTAGTGTAACGATATATAACAATTTGGGGTTGGTGTACGAATTGGTGAGCAGAAGCGACAACGAGTTTGAAATAAGGTAAGGAGAACGGTTATGACATACAGACTTGAAGCTAAATTAAGAGGTTATATACACGGGGTGTTCCCGACAAAATTGAGCGAGTTGGAAAATGATGTTCCGTATGTATCGGCGGCAGACGGGCAGGAATTGACGGACGGACAGCAACGGGCGGCGTTGGAGAACGTCAACGCGACGGAGATATTGGCGGAGAATTTTGTAAGGCATGATGTTGCGACGGAGTTATCGGAAGAGGCGCAGAAGGTAGCAAGGGACAATATTGGGACTTACGGAAAAGCAGAGATAGACGAAAGAATATGGAATATCGAGGTTGATTTCCTTGAAGATGCGAACAAGTATGCAGACAAGAAAGTAGGGGAACTTGCGGAACGTACAGCGGCAAGCATACAAAGGATAAATGAGGAAATCGGGGACGAAGAGTATCAAGGGTTCGATACGCCGCCTACAAGCATAAAAAATGCGATAAACGAGTTGGCGAAACGCAAGCCCGACGGTGAAACGATAGTCGAAGCGGAAGATGTTATAAGCGCGGTTGCGATAAAGGATGAAACAAGCGACGGAGAAAAAACGGTAACGCCGCAGACGATAGTAGATTTAGAGAAAGCGACAATAAAGATAGCGGAAGATGTAGACAGATTAAAAGGCAGGGGCGGATATTTAACGCCTTACAATTTTGAATGGGACGGCGTTTCGGACAGCGTACAAGTGGGTGATACGTTTAATGAGTCGCGCAACGGCGTAAAAACGGAGATAACGGTAGTTGCAGACGGAAGCGGAAATTACCCGACGGGCACGAACATCAATTTGACGGACGCATATAAAAAGGCGGTTGATTGGCAGATTGATTTAATGGATTGGGCGACGTTTGATATATGGGGTGCGGTCAACAGAAAATACGGCACAGAGGGATTGGATGAGGTCGCAGAAGGTCAAAGGATAACATTATCGGTGAAGTCAATCGCGGCGCAGACCGAGCCGTTTTGTGAGATATTTGGCACGGATGCGGACGGCAATAGTTACGGCGCATATCAGCAGGACGGCAAGTTTTATTTTGGTTCGTTTACATATGATACAGAGTTGCAGACGGTAACGGCGGTAGAAAGCGACGAATTGTGGGACGGTGTAGGTGCATTAAAGCCGTTTAGAAAGGATTACAGCGCGCCGAAAGGAATTGTATTAAATGCGAGCATAGAACGTCCGTTTGGCGGCGACAGCGGCTTGTCGTGGGAAGAAAATCTTATTGTGTGGGGGAAAGATTTTTATGAGATTTTCAACGGCACGAGAGTGATAAACGAGTTCAATAATTGGGAGATGGAACTCACGAACACGCAGGACACGGAACCGCCTGTTTGTAGTTGGGCAACGGCAAGTATTGACCAAGAAATAAATTATGCGGATGACGATACGGGTGGTATCGTAAGGACGGGACAGACGACGGGTGAAGGCGCAAGTCGTGTGTATGGTGTGCAGTTGGATGATATAACGAAACAGATGTATGTTTCGGAATTAGGCGAGGATTTAGCGGAGATAACGCAGAGCGTAGAGGATAAGGTTGAAAAAATAGCAAGCGCGGTTGAGAATAATATCGCCGTGTTTGATAGTAACGGGGGGATAAAAGACAACAACATAAAAGCAAGTGATTTTGCGACAGCCGCACAAGGAGCGTTAGCAGACAGCGCGTACCAAAAACCTGCAAGCGGAATACCGAATACAGATTTGGCGCAGGGAGTACAAGATAGTTTAGGGTTAGCGGATAGTGCGTTACAAGGGATAACGGCAGGAAACAATATAACGATAGACACAAGCGATCCGAAACATCCTGTTATAAGTTCGACGGGCGGTGGCGGCGGTATCAGCGAGATAGAGCCGTTGACGATACAATTAAACGGAACGGACGGAGTAGTATTTGACGGTTCGGAAGCGCAGTCGTTGAACATCACGGCGGCAGGAGTAGGCGCAGAGCCGACAATAGCGACAAAGAGAACGGCGTTTAACAAAGATTTTGGCACGACGGCGGGCACGGTTATGGAAGGCAACGATAGCCGTGTGACGGGTGCGGTGCAGTCGGTGACATTTGCAGGGACGGAATTAACAAAGACCGAGGGCGCGGCGGAGATAACGCAGAGCGAAGCAAGGACGGCGTTAGGGTTAGGTTCGGCGGCGTACACGGCATCCACAGCATACGCAACATCAGCACAAGGAGCATTGGCAGATAGAGCGTACCAAAAGCCGAGTGCGGGTATTCCCGCAACGGACTTGGCACAAGGCGTGCGGGACAGTTTGGCGTTGGCGGATAGTGCATTGCAAAGTGTACCCGACGCGACGGCGACACAAAAAGGTGTGGCGACGTTAGGCGCGGCAGGCGGTGCGGCACGGTACGGGCAGAAGAATGATGTGGGGTTAGGGAACGTTGACAATGTCAAACAATATTCTGCATCAAATCCCCCGCCTTATCCCGTAACAAGCGTTGCGGGAAGAACGGGTGCTGTGACATTAACGAAAACGGATGTTGGGTTAGGGAACGTAGATAATGTCAGACAATATTCCACGTCGAATCCCCCGCCTTATCCTGTCACAAGTGTTGCAGGAAAAACGGGTGTTGTGACATTAGAAAAAGCCGACGTAGGATTGGGCAATGTGGATAATACGGCGGATTTGGATAAACCTGTAAGCACGGCGACACAGACCGCATTGAACGCAAAGATAGGCAACACAGGCACGCAAAGTATAGCGGGCAATTTAACGTTAGTTGCAGACAGCGGCGGCAACGGTAATTTAGTTGTGCAAGGCGATTTAACGGTACAAGGCACGACAATAACGGAAGAGCATGAAACATTAAATGTGGTAGATAATCTTATCGTAACAAATTCCGAAGGTGCAAGTTTAACGGATTTAAGTGGTGTGGCGATAAAAAAGAATAAAACAGACACATACGGTGTTTTGTATGACCCCGTAAGCGATAGCGTAAAGTTAGGTTTAGGCACAATAGACGCGGAAGGTGATTTTGCGTTTAATCCCGGTGAGGGTAAGCCTGTAACAATAAGGGACGATAGCGCGAATTTAACGGACGGGCATTTATTGGAATGGGATAGTACGGAAAACAAGATAGTAGACGGTGGAACAAAACCCGAAGCGAACCCGACCGACGCGGCGACACAAGACATAGAGAAGATCAAAATTAACGGAACGACATACAGTATTCCGAAGGGTGTCAATGTAGTAGATATAGGAACTGTTACATTGACAGGCAGTGATGGTGTGTACACAAACAATGTAACGCTTACCACGGAGCAAGCACAAGCATTGAGCGCAGATATACCGCCCGTATTAAGGTTTACGGCGGCAGGAATGGGCGAGTTAAAAGACGGCGAGTACGAGTTATCAAGAGTATACGTCATGGATTTGGAGGGTGATGCGCAAGGATATTTATATAGTGCGGTATCACAGATGGAGCAAGATAATCCCGTTACGATACAAGGTTTTGCGAGCGGTACGCGAGCGCAAATAATAGTTATGGAAAACACCTTAGTTGATGTAACGGCTAATCCTTCAAACATATCAACACCGCCGAGCAAGATAACGAGCATAGGAATAAACAGCACAAAATACGCATTACCGTCCACGATAATAGATTTAGGAACGGTTAATATAAGTTTTGGGCAGGAAGCAAGCGTAGAAACGACGATAAGTCAGGACGCGGCTAATTTGTTGACAGCGACGGAAAACCCTGCGGTTAAAATAACGACATCAGATGGATTTTCGCTTATTGCGCACAAGTTAGTAGAGATGAGCGGCGGGCAAGCGTTTGAATGCGAAATGAATGTGGAGCAAAACGCTTATTGGCTGATAAATGTGTTTGTAAGCGGAACCGAAGTACAGATTCAAACGAAGTTAGTATATAAGCAATACGTAGAGGCTAACCCTAGCACAGAAGCGACAGCAGTATTAACGAAGTTGACGGTGCAGGGCGGGCTGGAGAATAAGAACATAACATACGAAATTCCGCAAGGAAGTGAAATTGTTGATTTGGGCGCATTGACTTTCAGCGAGTCCACGGGCGGTGCACAGACGAGCGGCACAATAACGCAGGAGCAATATAATACGCTTTCGGCAAGTGGGACGCCACCTATCATAAAGTTTACGGACGGCACGACAGAAGTTCTTTGTCAAAGGACAGGTTCGATAGAAAATGATGGTGTGACATTGTACACATATGCCGCAAATACAAATACGGCAATCCCCGCACAAATAACGTCATACAGTGTTACCGTTTTCGGAGATGGTTCGCTTTATGGAATAATGGCGTATAGGGTAACAATCAATCCGAGCGAAGGTGGGGATAATGGCATACCGTCAGGCGGTTTAGCAGGACAAGCATTAACAAAACAAAGTGGCGCAGATTATGATGTGGCGTGGACTTCGATAAACACATCAGAGCCGACAGTCATCACGGAGGCGGCGTATGCGGAAGCACTTGCGGCAGGGACAATAGAAAACGATAAGTTGTATTACATACAAGGCACAAGTGATGATACATTGATGACAGCGGCGGAGAGCACGACGTATGATAATACGACAAGCGGATTGACGGCGACGAATGTACAAGATGCGATAGACGAGTTAAAACAAAGTATTGGTGTGGACGGAATAGCGGCGGCGTTAGGGTTGACGACGGCACAGTTGGACAATCTTATAGCATTCGCAAAATCCATAACAAGCGCAAATACGAGTGGAACAGCGGTCAACAACGAGTTCACGGCGCAGAGTTTTGATACGACAGCGTAAGGGAGAATGGTATGCCGGTAAGATATGCGGGAAATGACAATAGAATAACATACGGGAAAACGCCTATTAAATCCATAATGCAGGGGGAAACGGCAGTTTATGGGCAAGACATGCTTTCTGTTGAGTATTTAGACACAATATTCGTGATAAATGATGAGAGCACAAACGCAAAAGTCAATGGATTAACAAATTATGGCAAAACATTAGAAACCATTGTTATACCATCCATGTACAATGGAAAGAGCGTTGATTCGATTAGTGCCGGTGCATTTAATAATGCATCAAATGTAAAGTCAATTATAGTTCCTAATAGTGTAACAAGTATTGAACAGGGTGCTTTTAGATGCGGGGCATTGGAAAACATAACGCTTCCGTTTGTAGGTGCGGAGGCGGGAGAAACAGATTCAAACAATAGACATCATCCATTTGGATATATATTCGGCACATCACATTATGTTGGCGGAGTGGCGGTCACACAATATGCATATGTAAGCGGTAGTAGTACGAATGCGGTTACTTATTATATACCATCAACATTACGCCATGTAACAGTTGACCATAATGGGGGACTATTGAACAGAGTGTTTATACATTGCGACATGTTGGAGTCTGTAATATTGAAAAATATTACAAGCATAAATTATTCTGCTTTCGCAGGGTGTAGCAGGTTGGTTTCTGTTAGTATACCCGACAGCGTGACGGCTATGGGGGATTCAGCATTTTCACAATGCACAAGTTTAACTTCTGTTGTTTTTACAGGGACGATGGCACAATGGAATACAATATATAAAACCGATAATTGGAATAATGGTTGTCCATTCACAGACGTAGTCTGTTCAGACGGCACAGTAAGCGTATAAAGAGGTAAAAAAAGTATGGCAACGGGATATAGAATAAACGGAACAGACATAGACGATTTATACGAGAGTTTCACAACAACCGAGCAGTCACAAGCGGGCGTTACGGACAGTAAGTTCACGGATAGTACGGGAAAGTTCAAGAGGAATAACGCTAATTTGAAAACGGCGTTAGGCAGAACATTCCCGACATCAGCGGGTAGTTATATAGGTGGTTCAAATAACACGGGAAAGTATAAAGTAAACGGTAGTTCGATAGACGTAGCATTAAAAGGTTGCAGACCGATAGGGGTGTTGCGTCATACATTGAGCACACCCGGTACATATTACATAAACCGCATAAACAATCAGACGTGGGTATCTCCGTCGGCAAACAGCGCGAGTGGTACGAGATTAGACCACGACCCGAAGTATGTGTTTTTAGAGTTACAAGCAGGAGGTGGAGGCGGAGCCGGTGGTTCGGCATTATATGCGTCATCAGGCGGTGCAGGGGGTGGATATTGTTTTAAGGCTGTTGCGTTACCAGAAAATTCTTATATAAGGTTAGAAGTCGGCGCAGGCGGTAACGGTGGCGCGGCAGGGACAGACAATAATGGCGGAACAGGCGGAAACACTATATGTTATGATTCAGCAGGAGCGTTTATTGCACGAACATACGGCGGATATGGTGGTGCGCATAACAACGATTACACCGTAGAGGGGGGCACGGCACTCGATGGCGACGTAAATGTTTCGGGCGGTAATGGCGGAACGAAAGAAAACGCGGGGAGCGGTGTGAGCACGTTTACGGTTACGTTGCCGAAGCCCGAACAGACACAATGGACGAGAGGAGGATTTTCGGGAGGTTCAAGTCCGGGAGGCAATCACGGCGGAGGTGGCGGAGCATCCGCTTTTGCTAATGGTGGAAACGGTGACAGAGATAACCCGACAGCAGGGACGTTAGGTTCAGGCGGAGGCGGAGGGGGATATAGATTAGCAGGAACAGCAGGAGCGGTTGGCGGAGATGGTTTTGCAAGGATATATTATTGAACAGTGCCGTAAAACCCTTATCTTCAGATGTGGGGAGTGCCAATGAAAGATAAAAATCACAAAAGATTAACATAAATGCTTGCAATTTAGCGATAATGAAGTATATGTTATTGTTATAAGGAACGGGAAAGTGAAAAAGATAATAAACAAGATAAGGGAATATTTTCGGTCGAAGAACGCAGAGCAAATATTCACATTAAGCCTATTGATGGGTTGCGTGGGCGTGATGATGTTTTGTGCAATAGTGAGATTGTGCGGCGGACTTTGGTTTACGGCAGATTTAGAGAGTGTTCCTGTTCCGAGCGAGTTTTGGCAAACAATCATAATGAATTTGCTTTATATATTTGAGGCGACATTTGTATATAAGATATTGTGCCATGCTAAATGGAGTGTCTGTGTTATAATATCTACAATCCAAGCAGTTATAGTCGAGTTTATCCCTAGCAACCTTGCTGTAAACATAATAAATCTAGTGGCATATTTTGCCGTGCCGTTATGTTTTAGACGAAATGTTCGGTCTTTATTAGATAGCGCAATATTATATGCCGTAAGTCTGTTGTATAGTGTTCTGTTTTTGGTTGGAAGAATAGGTTCTATCGAAGCGGACGCTGGATATAATTTTGTATATAATGTGTTGGGAAGTATAGACTACAAAATATGGTATGTTGTGGTTTATCTTATACAAAAATATTGTGGAGGTATAATCCTATGGAAGAAACAAAAACGACCAATCCTAGCACCGTGAAAAACGAAGAGCGCAAAGACACACCGGGCTGTCTGTTGTGGATATTCGGAGATGAAGACAGCGCAGATAACGACTTAAAACAGAAGTTTGAAATCGTTGACGATGAAGAAAATACGCATCACGGCAAAACAATATAAGAGAATATCTTATTTATACCGTGTAGGTGGTTTCTTAACGATAATCGGCTTGCTTTTAGGGTATTCCGTCCTTATTGGCAAGCCGACGGAGTTTTTATTGGTGTTTTTACCGTATTTTGTAACGAAAGGATTTTACGGTGCACAATACCACGCAAAGTCATTGAAAACGTGTTTCCTGTATTCAGTGATGGTGTTTGCGTTTGTGGTAACGATAGCAATGCCGAAAGAGTATTCGATAAGCGTGTCGATAATATTAGGTTGTGGTATTGCATATGGAAGTTACAAGATAGGAACGGTACAAAAGAAATTAAAAGATTATGAGTATATAAAACCGCGTTATGAAGAAATGATAACGCCCAAACCGTTTTCGTGTGTAAGTTGCACGGAGGCAGAATTGATAGCGCGGTGCAAAGAATTACATTATTCGGAAGTTAAAACAGAGTTGGCGGTCGAGTTCTTTATAAAGAAAACGAAACATAGTATAATAGCCGACAGATTTTGTATTGAGCCTAGTTCAGTAGCGATGAGCAAGTGGCGAATGAAGAAAGACTTGGAAAAATAGGCAATTTGTAGATATTTTGTATATTGCAAATCCCTTTCCCCGACTTTACGCTGATGGTACACAAGCAAAAGGCTTGGAGTAAAGTCAGGAGAGGGATAAATTATGTTTAACAATTATTTTCCGTATCAACCGTCCCCGTTTGGGTATCAGCCGGGAGTGGCAGGGTATCAGCCTTATAATCCCGGTCAATATCAGGCACCGCAACAAAATATGATGGGACAGCAACAAAACGGGCAGTCGCAGTTCCAACAGGGGATGGTGAGCACGAATAAGCTGTTCGCTAACGGTATAGAGGATGTGAAGAGCCGCATATTACCGAACAATAGCGATTATTTATTCCTTGATAATGACCATGATATTTTGTATAGGCGCATGACGGACGCGACGGGCAAAGTTGTGGTTGATTCGTATGACATAACAAGACGTGAAAACAAGGACGAGAGCCGCACGCAGACGATAGATACGTCAAGGTTTGTTTTGCGTGAGGATTTTGATAAATTGAAAAGCGAAGTAGAGTCATATAAAAACAAGGTGGGTTCGCCCATGGGTATGGGATTATCGAGGATGGGCGAGGGTTATGAAGAAAAATAATTTTGACGCGGCAATGGCGTTGATAGAAAAAGAATACCCGGACGTAGTAAAGTTCGTAACAAAGGTAATGAAGCGTAACGAAAAGTTGGTTGCGGAAAATCAGGTGTTAAAGCAAGAAAATAAGCGGTTGCAAGGTTCGATAGAAATGTATTGCAGTTTTATAGGGGGCAACAATGGCTAATTTAATGAACACAAATTTGTTTGAGCAAGGAAAGACACAAGGCGGATTGACGCCGCAGATGAAGCAAGCGTTAGACCAAATAAAGCCGTTATTAAAGATGACGAACGGTGGGACGGATTATCGCGGAATAGAAAAAGAGGTAATGGCACGTTATCCTCAATTCGGAGCGTTTGCACAGATGATGAGCGGAAGAAATCCCGATGCGGTATTGAACGAGATGTTGAGAAGTCAAGGTGTCAGTATGCGGGATGTAATGGATTATTTGAAACAATAAACAATACCCGTTTCGGCGCGCAAAACGGTGAGTAAATAAATAAAAGGAGTAAATGATATGGATTCTAATCTTTCGGTAGCGGATATTGCGGCAGTGACTCGTAATAATTGCGGCTATGGTTACGGCTATGGTGACGCTTTTGGTTTTGGTAACGGGGGTGGTTTGTTCTCCATTCTTCTTCTGTTCGCGCTTTTCGGTGGCGGCGGTTTCGGATGGGGTAACAGAAACAATTGGGGGTTCGACGGCAGAGTAGCGACCGTTGAAGACCTCAACAATTCTGCAAATTTTACCCGTTTGGAAAATCAGGTGCGTTTCAACGAGAACACCATACAGAACGGTTTTACCAACATTGGCAACGGCATATGCCAGCTCGGCTATCAGCTTGCGACGGACAATGGTGAGTTGTCTAAGGAGATAGCAGTTGGCAAAGGCGAGTTGTCACAGCAGATAGCGAATTGTTGCTGTGAAAATCAGCTTGCGGCACAACAAATTAAATTCGACATGGCGAATTATGCGGCGGCAACGAATGCGAACACAACGGCACAGGTACAGAAAGTGCTTGACAAGATATGTGAAAGCGAAAAAGCGTCTATGGCGGCACGTATTCAACAGCTCGAATTACAGCAGGCAATGAGTGGAGTGGTACGTTATCCTCTTGCGGCAACATATAGCGCGGGTTATCCTTTCGCGGGATATGGCTATGGTTGCGGCTGTGGTTGCCAAAACATCTGACGGCAACAGAAAAAAAACAAGATAGCAAACAAAATGCCCTGTTGGCAGAATGAAATAATAGGGCGGTAGAAATATCGCCCTATAAAAAAAGGAGATACGACGATGAGTTGCAAGTCGAACATTTATGTAGTAAATACGGCATCCACAGCGGTTGTGGCGAACGGTGTTATTCCTGTTCCTACAATCGTGCGCAGATATGGCAACAATATCAATGCGGCAGGAAGTTCAGTCACGCTCAATGAGGCAGGATATTATTTGGTTTCGGCGAATGTGACGTTTACCGCGCCTGTCGCAGGGGTGGTGTCAATCGCCCTTCAAGATGACGGTTCTACCGTACCCGGAGCAGTCGCGGCGACAACAGTTACCACGGCGACTACGGAGCCAAGGAGCTTGTCATTGACGGCAATCGTCAGGGTGTTCTGCGGGTCTGCACCCGACGCATTAACGCTTCTCAATACAGGCGTTGCGGCAACATATAGCAACGTCGCGCTTTCCGTTGTGAAGATAGTGTAATGCGCGGCACAGCGGGTGGCGAGGGTGGGATTGGATTTTTGGATATAATCAATATTCTGTCTTTTATGATAGGGTTGCAGAATTTGTCATTAAATCAGCAACAGATGGACGGAATAATGAGCGAGATGCAAGAGTCCCAAAACAAGATGTTGAGAGGGATAATAGAACAAAACGAGGAGATAATAACCTTGTTGAAGGAGCGCAAAAATGGCGATAGAGATATTAAGTAAAATCGGCAAGGATATAACGGAGAGCATGATGCGTCATATGCAGTTCGCGGACATAATGGATTTTATGGGTTGTCGCGGATTTAAGCGCATGGGCGAATATATGTTCTACAAAGATGCAATCGAGTTACGGAAGCTCCACAGATACGCGATAAATCATTGTAATAAGGTGATAGTCGAAAAGGACGTACCCGTACCGGATGTAATTCCGACAAGTTGGGAGGGTGCGGTTCGGCAACAAGTAGACGAGAACACAAGGCAGAAACAAATACGCAAGGTGTTCATGGCGTGTTTGGATTATGAGAAAGCGTTACGAGAGAAATACAGTGCGTATTATCAAAAGCTGTTAGAGAGTGGATATATACACGCGGCAGACAAGGTAATGTGCTTGATAGACGAGAACGAAATGGCAATAAAGCATTTAGAGCGCATGGTGTTGGAGTATGGAGCTGTTGATTGGAATATGTTATATATCATGCAACAGCAGAAGAAAATGCACGACCATTACAAAGACAAGACAGAGGAATTATTCGATTGACAAATGATGACCTTCTCCCTACGATTAGCGAGCCGAAAGGTTCGCTTTTCGTATGTTTGCGCGAAAGGGGTGCTATAATAAGAAATAGAGGAGAGGAGATATGCCTTCGATAATTGCGACAGCGGCGACGATAATATTATTGGCGTTATTAGGGATGTATTCGGGAGCGTACCGACGAGCGATAAGCCTTATTGCGGGAGTGATAAGGAGTTCGTACAATTTGACAGAAACAAAGGTGCATGAGTACGAAAAAAAGGACAAGATGACAAGCGAAATGAAAGAGGTATTCCCGGAGATAAAAGAGATGAGAAAGAGTACGGAAAACAGTCAGAAAATATCGAGCATATCGTATGTGGGGATATGTTTGATGGTTATATCGTTATTGGTGTTATTCTTAAATTTTGAGTGGACGACGGGACAGATGGTGACGAAGTGGTTGTCACATATATTTTGGTTGGCGGATGCGGATAACATAACAATATATTTGACTTCGGTATTGTTTTCGATGTTGACTTCGGGCATGAGCATGGTATTAAGTCAATGGAAAAAGGCGTACAAGTACAGACGACAGCAGAGTTTGAAGAAAGTACGGGAAGCGGCGAAAGAGAATTTGACGGAAGAGGAGTTATTGGTAATAGTATCAGAGAAGGTGGCGGAGAAGAAAAAGGCATATGAGAAATGAGGAACGCGACCATTTAAGAGGATATTCGTTAGTCAAGTGCAACAAGGAAGAGAAGAACGTGTTGCGCGGACGGGGGGTATTCGGATTATCGAGAGAGGTTCGATTGATAGAGCCGCAGAAAGTGTATGTAAGGGCGGTGATAGAAACGGACGGGTTGTCGCGTGTGTTTGTCGGGGTGTTAGAGAATGGCAAGTTGTATGAAACAAGGAAGGGTATAGGCAAGGGCAGAACGCAGACAATAAGCGTGGTACACAAGTGCAAAAGCACAGATGTAGGTATTCGTATTATTGTAGACGGATTAGGGGAAGAGAGAACGGCGAAGATAAAGAATTTGGTGTTTAAGCCGATAGGGCAGACGAAAGTATTAAAAAAGACGTTAGACAAGATACCGTACACGGAGTGCGGATATGATAATATATATGATGACGCGGAACAAAAAATGCCGTTATTAGGCGTGATGAGCACGGAGGGGGTATTAAGAAAAGAAATAAGGTGTTCAAAATTAGAGAGAGGGCGGCAATATTATATTAAAGTATTGTATAATGAGATAACAGATTGCGGAGAGATAAGGTTAGAGTACGGAACGGTAACGCAAGCGGCGCACGAGCATGAGTTGATGATGAGGTTCGTGTGTGCAGAAGGGAAGAATCCGACCATAGTATTGAAGGCAGACAAGTACGCATATATGGTGGAGATAAGGGCGATAATGATAGCGGAAGCGCAAGACATAACGATGAAAGATTTTGCGGATAACAATTATTTTGTAAACGGCAGATAGAGGAGTAGCATATGGCAAAGAAACAAGAGCCGAAGAAACAGGAAACGTCAAAGGCGGAGGAATTGCTTGAAGCGAGGGCACAAGCGCGGAACAAGCGATTAAATTTTTGGACGCAGTCGCCGCAGACAGCGATGGTTCGTGCGTGGGCGAGAAGAGGTTTGTCGTTGAAAGAAGTGGCGCAAAAGATGGGGGTATCGAAGCCCGTATTGGTGTCGTGGATAAAAGAAAGTCCTACGTTGCGTGATTGTTTTACGAAACACGGGGTGTCGGCGACATATTATGCAGAGGATATATTGGAGAAGAAAGTCGCGGAAGGCGAGCCGTGGGCGGTGGAGTTGTTTTTGAAAACTTTTCAGTCGGGAACATATGACCCCGATAAATGGATAGGATGCGAGCCACCGAAAGACGGACGAACGGACGTAATGTTGGAGATAATGGACATAGTGGACGGCGTGTATAGTCCCGATGATAATTGAGGAGAGCGGCGATATGAGAATGGAAGATTATGTTGCGGCGGTAAAAATCCCGTTCGGCGGTGATATAATAGAAACGGAGCTTGACGGTAGTTACGAGAAAATCATAGAAGAAGCGTTACGTCAGGCGAAAGTTTACATGAAAGAAAGCCGCATAAAGACGTATAATTGGGCACCTGTTATAGACACGACGGAAGATAGAGTATTAAGGGTACAAAGGATATTCCGAGGGACGACGAACGATTTATCATTGGCGGGTGCGAACGTGAACGACCCGACGGGGTTTGATATATGGTTAGGAAGCGCATTGATAGGTCAGGGGACATTAGGGAGCGGAATTTATGCGTTCGCACAGCAGTTTGACAGATTGAGTCAGTATCAAAAAATGTATAACAGTTTGGGTAGTGACATAGATTATAAGTTCAATTATGCGGAAAAGAAATTGTTCCCGATAAGCAATAGACCGCCTTCGGCATTTACGATATTGTATGTATTGGATTATGATAACATAGAACAAGTAGAGTCGCCCGAATGGCAGAACATGATAATAAGGCTGGCGGTGGCGTTAGGGAAAATGACGTTAGGTAAGATAAGGGGTTCGTGGAGTCAGACTTCGGCGTTATACACAACGAATGCGGCGGAGTATGTGAGCGAAGGAAACGCAGAGTATCAGCAAGTGACGGAAGAGATGAAGAATTTCGGACGGCGCGTAATAGTAAAAGGAAATTAAGGAGAGTAAAAATATGAAGAGCATGAAGCGAGTGCGAGCGAACACGTTTTATGATGAGGACAAGTTAGGCGATTATGTGGTCGCGTGCAATGTGTGTGGACAAATAGCGATAGCCGATAATGAAGAAGAGTTAAGCAGTGTGGCGTGTAGCGAATGCGGTAATATAGATTGGAGTGTGTTACCATATCGCAAGGGTAGCCCTGTTGCCGATGATAAGGACGATAGGAGGGGCGAAAGCGGCGCAGTATCGGGGGGCATACGGAAGATGGAAACCGTCAAAAAGTAAAGCGAGAGAGTACGCGAGGAAATGCGGCAGATGGAAATCCTATGTAAAGAATAGAACATATCTTTTGAGAAACAGGGTGTTCAATAAGATTTTGAACGCCCTTTATTTTTAATCCTCAAATGTTCAATAAATCTTATCAAAGGAAAATTATGCTATAATAAGAACAGGACGGGAAAAAGAAAAACCTCGAAAAGATGAGGATAGTATGGCAAAGAAAAAGAAGATACGGAATGATGAAGCGAATATATTGCGCAAGATAGAGGAGGAGCTTTCGGCTGGGCGGTATGATACATATCGTGAGATAATGTACCCGGGATATAAAGAAATCCCCGTTGACATAGAAACATTTATAAAGGACAGGAAATATTTGGGGAATACATATATCAATGCGGACGGGAGCTGTTCGATGTACCCGTTTTGGTTGGATTGGATAACGCATAGAACGGAGAAAAGAATAACGTGCTTTTCGGGTTCGACGGGGTGTGTTTCGGGGGACACGGAATTTTTTAATGGCAAGTATTGGATAAAGATAAAGGAATATCGTAGGGGAACAAAAGTTTTACAATGGAATCCGTGCACAAATATAGCGAATTTGACGTTACCGATGAGATATATTGTAACACAGCCGACGACGATAAATGAGATGCGGTCGAAAAAGGGGGTAAGTCAGTCGATAACGGACGACCATAATTTTGTATATGAACGCAAAGGGAAGTTATGGAACGTCAAGTTCGAGGACGTAAAGGAACGAATAAAGAACCGCGCGATGGATTGTAACATATTGTCGGCGTTTAAGTATAGCGCAAGGGGCATACATATTGATGACGAAGAGTTGCGGTTGAGGATAGGTGCGATATTAGACAGCAGAAGAGGAGAACGGATATTAGATGAGTTTTGGTGGGAGGCGGACGAAAGACAGCAAAGGATAATCAAGGAAGAGATAGACAAAAGGTTGAGTAATAGGTGCAAAAAGACTTGCCGTAGTATGGTGTATGCGACGACGGACAGCAGGAGAGCGGATTTTGTGCAATGGATATACACGGTACAAGGGCAGAAAAGCACGATAAATAAAGCGGGAAATCAATACAGAATAAGCATAAGCAAAAATCCGAAGAGCAGAATATACGGAGCGGATTTATGGAGAAGGGAATACGTTGACACAGCGTATTGTTTTGAAGTACCGAGCGGACATTTGGTGTTTCGGAAAGACGGTAGGATATTTTTGTCGGGGAATTGCGGCAAGACATCTATTGCGTGCACGTTATTCTTATATGACATATACAGGATGATGTGTTTGAAAAATCCGCGAGAATATTACAAGTTAAGCGGAAAGAAACATATCACGTTTTCGGTAATAAATCCGTTAGGGTTGGTGGCATCACGAGAGAATGCGTGGGGTATTATACAAGGAATGGTACAAAATTCGCCGTGGTTTATGGCGCACGGGTATTTGACGGGGAGCGTATATCCGACGTGGCACCCGAAGGGGGAGATAAGTTTATCGTTTGGTTCGCAGGAACGGCATTTGACGGGGCGCGACATATGCGGCGTTATAATGGACGAAATATCGGAGCAGACGGGCGATTTGAAGAAACAGCAAGAAAAGGCGTTAAGGTTATTGACGACCGCGCGAGAAAGGCAGTCGTCACGTTTCCCGCGTCCCGAAAATAACCCGACGAGGGTTTATTTGGCTTCGTCAAAAAAGACGGTAGACAGCTTTATGGAGAACTACATAAGGGAGCAGGAGAAACATGACAATAAGCAAATAGAGGTGGTAGACAGACCGAGATGGGAGATATTGCCGAAAGAAAATTTTGATTGGTCGCGCAGTATATATGTAGGAATGGGCAACGTGTCGATGCCGAACATGTTAATAGGATATGATAGGAAACAAAAGGGGGAGTGCGAAAGAGAAGTCGAGGACGCGAAAAAACAAGGGTATAACATATTGGAAATACCGTATTCGGAGGATTTTATAGAAGCGTGTCAGAACGATATTGACATGGCGTTGACGAATATTGCGGGAATATCCGTTGCGAATGCCGTAAGGTACATCAGCGGCGCGAAGTGGGCGTTATGTGAAAATCATGAAATAGAAAAGCCGTTTGCACAAGAGGTCTACACGATAGGCACGCATGATGACATACAATACATTGATATGTTCAATGACGTGTTTGACAGAGATTTGAAACGGAAGAAAATGTATTATGATATGGACACGTCATTTGCAAAGGATATGACGGGCATATCAATGGTGACGATAGACCATATAGAGAAAAACGGAGATGAGAGGATAGTATATTACAGGAATTTGTTTACGGTGTACATACAAGCACCGAAGGATGCGGAGATAAGTTTTGAAAAAAATATCGCGTTTATAAGGGCGTTAAAGAAGCGTGGGTTCAGGATAGCCGAGGTAGGGATGGACACGTTTAATTCAAAACACAGTCAGCAGATATTAGAGGCGGAGGGATATTCGGTAACGGTAAATTCGGTAGACAGAGTGGACAAAAACAAGATATGCGAGCCGTATTTGGTGTTGAAGAACGCGATACATAATGGCACATTGATAACGGCACCGTATGGGCGGTTAGGCGAAGAGTTGGTCGGGTTGGAGAGAGATAATAATACAGGGAAGATAGACCATAGTCCGAGTGGAATAAATTGTTTTGTTGGAGAAACAAAAATATCACTTGTGGATGGCAGGGAATTGACATTTTGCGAGTTGATGGACGAGTATAAGCAGGGCAAGGAAAATTATGTATATACGGTAAACATAGACGAAAAGAAAATTGAACCGAAGCGAATAAAGAGCGTGTGGTGTTCGGGAACAAGTAAAAGGATAGCAAGGGTGACGTTAGACAATGGCGAGGTAATAGAGTGTACGCCCGAACATTTGTTTATGTTGCGCGACGGAAGTTACGAAGAGGCACAGAATTTGACGGCGGGTGTTTCGTTAATGCCGTTGCACGCGGGACGAGTGGTTGTGCGAAACATAGAAGTCGTTGAAGATGCAAGGGATGTGTATGATATGGAAGTCGAGGATAATCACAATTTTGCGCTTTCGGCGGGCGTGTTCGTACACAATTCAAAAGACGGCGCGGACAGTTTGGCGGGGGCGGTGTTTTTGGCGCATCAGCACGTTGAAGAGTTTTTGCACGAGTATGGGTATGCAACGGTTCGGATAAACGTCAAGGCGAATGCGACGCAAGCGGGACAAGCAAGAATGATGAGAGAAGAAAATCCGCAGAGATTTTCGCCTGATGAGGTGGCAAAGAAATTGGAAGAAGTGAAAAGTCAGTTGATGACGGGAACGATAATACAAGGCACGCCCGACAAGGGAAAGAGCAGTGCGCCGAGGGGCGGGGGAAAAAGAATTTTTGTACGATAAGGGTTAAAAAGTGTCGAGTTGCGCATATTATCGAACAGTGCCGTAAAATCCCTATCTTCTGATATGGGGAAATAAGGCATTTTTGCTTGCATTAGTTTTTGCTTTGTGATATAATATGTGCATGGAATACAAATCAAATTGTAATGTTGTATATTCTTGCAAATACCACGTTGTTTGGTGTCCGAAATATCGGCGAAAAGTGCTTGTCGGCGATATTGCAGACAGATTGCGCGAATTGATTGTCATGACCGCGAACGAGGTTCAAGCTGAAATCATTGAACATGAAGTCATGCCAGACCACGTTCATCTCTTAATTGAAGTCAACCCGCAGTTTGGCATACACAAAGCAATCAAGCACATCAAGGGTCGTACTTCATTTTTGCTTCGCAACGAATTTCCGTCTTTGAAATCACGATTGCCTTGTCTTTGGACAAACTCATATTTCGTATCTACTGTTGGTGGTGCACCCATTGAAGCCGTGAAGCAGTATATCGAAAACCAAGAATTGTATAAACGCCAAAAAAAGGAGTGAAATGGAATATTCATACAAATTTCGGCTCTATCCTAATCGAGAGCAAGAGAACTTAATACAGCGGACGTTCGGTTGCGTGCGGTTTGTGTTCAATACATTTCTCGGCAAGCGAATAGACGCATACGAAACCGAAAAGAAAACGCTCAATTACTGTGCCTGTTCTGCTCTTCTAACGGAGATGAAGCGCGATGAAGCGTATGCGTGGTTGAAAGAGGTAGATAGCGTCGCCTTGCAACAGTCTTTGCGAAACGTCGATACAGCGTATCAAAACTTTTTCCGAGCCTGTAAAAACGGAAGTGGCGTTGGATTTCCTAGCTTCAAGAAGAAACGCGGAAGCCGAGGGAGCTATACGACAAAGCAGAACATTGAAGTTCTTGATGGATATATCAAGCTACCGAAGCTGGGTAAAGTCAAGTGCAGAGTTTCAAAGCAAGTGCGCGGGCGGATATTGAATGCGACGGTAAGCCAAGCACCGAGCGGGAAATACTTTGTTTCCATCTGTTGTACGGACGTAGAAATAGAGCCGTATGAAAAGACGGGAGCGATAGTCGGACTGGATATGGGACTGAAAGAGTTTGCGATAACGTCCGACGGAAAGAAATACGAAAACAAGAAGTGCTCAACGAAAGTGGCGCGGCGGATTGCCCGACTGCAACGCAGGCTATCCCGAAAACCAAAGGACAGCAAGCGGCGCGAGAAGGCAAGAATAGCCGTGGCAAGGCTTCATGAGCACATAGCGAACCAGCGGAACGATTACCTGCACAAGCTGACAAGTGAACTCATCAAAGAAAACGACATCGTTGTTCTTGAAGATTTAGCGGTCAAGAATATGGTGAAGAACCACAAGCTGGCGCGGTCGATAAGCGACGCGGCATGGTCGGAGTTCACGCGTATGTTGGAGTACAAGGCGGCATGGTACGGAAAGACGGTGGTAAAGATAGACCGTTTCTATCCGTCCAGCCAGCTATGTTCGGCGTGTGGGTATCGGAACGAAGGCACGAAAGACCTGTCCGTACGCAAGTGGGTATGCCCGCAGTGCGGCACGGAACACGACCGCGATGTCAACGCCGCAAAGAATATTCTAAACGAAGGATTGCGACATTTAGCATAAGCAAATCGTGGTAGGGCGGGGCACGCCCGAACCTAAACGCTCGTGGACATCGCGTAAGACCAGCAATGGCAACGGTGGACGAACCGAGAATCCCCTGTTTTTAGCTGTGGGTAGTGTCAAAATATGTAGGCAAAAAAGGAGTAAAGAGATGACAAGGCAGGAATTGGACACAATAACATTTGAGGCGGCGATAGCGCGGTTGTGTATAGAGGGTGCACCGATAGTGTCGAGGAAAGCGATAGAGCGTTATGCGCAGGAGCAAATAATGTATGGCAATTATAGAACAGGAGTAAAGTTAATGCGAAACATTATCAGCGACAACGGCGAATGGTATGATTATTCGGAAGGGTGGTTGATAAGTTTAAGCGATAAGACGGAATTGGAGAGTTACTGCGATGGATGATAAAATAGTGACAATGGAGGGCGTGCGCGAGAAATATCCTAACGGGGTATTTTTTATGGTAACGAAAAAGGGAACGACGGGGCGAGAGTTCGTATATTTGGGACGTTCGATAGAGGATGTGCGAAGCGTGCTTGATAGAAAAAGGGGAGAGAATGTGGCAATTATAATGGACGAAATGAACAATGTGACATCGTCGTTTTTCGGGAGGGTGTTGGTGTATGATGATGGAGTATTGTGGGCAGGTCATAATAAGTTTTATTATGTATGGAAAGGAATTGATTGGAAGAAGATAATAAACGAGCAGGAATAATGAACGATATATTTTCCGCAGATATTCGAGGACGATATAGTCAAGGTAAGTGACATATAAACAGATGCGGTTATGTTCGATTGCGGGTGATTTTTTGAGAGGAGCAGAGAAATGAACAAGGTTGAGTTGGTAAAGAAGTTGCGTGCACTTGCCGAAAACGGATGCGGCGGCGAGAAAATCAATGCGCAGAAGAAGTTGGACGAGCTGATGGCGAAATACGGAATCACGGACGATGAGTTGGATGATGAAGAGATACGAGATTGTTTTTTCGAGGTGCACGGGGATAGAGAAAGGCAGTTATTGGTGCAGATAATATACAAGGTGCAGGGAGAAAAAGGCACGGCGCACCCGGTAGGGAATAGATTGACGGGGAGAGTGGTAAGGACGAAGGTGGCGTGTTCGGCAACGAAAGCGCAGAAGATAGAAATCGAAATGTTGTTTGATTTTTATAAGCGGCTGTACAAGAAAGAGGAACAATTTTTCTTTGACACGTTCATACAAAAGCACGAGTTATTCGGCGAGTTAAAAGACGGCGAAGAGGGGCAGGAAATGAGTGACGAGGATTATTTCAAAATGCGGAACTTAATGCGCGGTATGGCGGACGAAACGCCGTTAAGACAAATAGAGGGTAGAGCATGAAATACGAAAGGATAACAAGCAGGAACGAAGAGCCGTTTTACGCATTTGACGCATGCAAGGAGTGCGAACAGAAAGACGGGTGCGACAAGTGGTGTGCACATACGGTCGGGGCATATATGCGATTGCATGAGCTTGAAGACAAAATCGAGCACGGCGAAATCGACTATGTTTCCGACAGGGACAAAGAAATCGCTCGTCTGACCGCCGAAAATCAACGGTTGAGAGAAGAAGCCGCAGAGCAAAAATCCATAGCCGCGCACGAACACGCGACGCAGATGGAATGGTTCGGTGTTGCGTGTGATTATAAAGCCGAAAACGCCGAACTCCGCGCGAGGCTTGAAAAGGCGGTGGAGTTGCCGTGTGTGAAAGCGGTAAAAACTAAAGAATGGGTAGACAAAGTAGAAGTAGGAGATACTATATGGGAATGGGCAGTTGTGTATATAGATAGACAAGGTGAATTTGTTGTTGAGCCGTGCAGGTCTAAAACTGCGGCTGAAATCAAGTTCAAGAAACTAAAAGGAGATATAGAATGAAGGAGTATTTTTGCAAGATTTGCGGTAAATGGATAAGCCTATTTGCACACGACTACCAAGATGATATGTGTAGCTCGTGTTGTAAAGAAGCCCATTATGACGAATTGGCACAATCACTCCAAGAAAACGAAGAAACCGAAACGTATTTTGAGGACGAAATCGTATGTCCATACTGCGGCAACAGAATGGCAGATGATGAGGGATATTTCATACAACAAGGCGATGGAGAATACGAATGTGACGAGTGTGGTAAGACATTTAATTTTACTGTGCACGTAGAAGTCACATATAGCACATCAAGAAAGGAGTGAGAAAGGAGGTGACAAATGTTTTTATGCGGAAAGCATTTTTCGGTGTTCTGTCGATTTTTTGCAATCCAAGGATGCTATGCCCACTTCTCTTGCCCATACCAAAGAGTGCCGATAATAAGTCCTAGCGACACAACGACATCGACTTACGGGAGGATAATCGTGGGGAGCGAGAATGTTGACGACCAAGACCAACGCGGTAAAGAGTTCGAGAAGAAAGGAGATTAGTTGCACTATGGAAATTAAACTTTCAGAGTTTGCTAAGAATTATGAGATGATGGGTTGTGATGACCCCATTAAAATTATCAGAGAATATATTATAGAATCCAATCGGGAGTCTGATGCACTCACGATTATACCCACATTGGCAAAAGCCAGACTGGACAAGATACAAGCTCAGTTAGATTATGCGAGAGCGTGGATACCGAATAAGTGTGATTTGCAGAAATGCAATAAGGGCATCACTGCGCAACAAGCAAAGATGCTAGAGAGACTTACTGATATGTATTGCCTTGGGCTAGGGTTGTCTGAAATGTCTTTGGAAGAAGCGAAGAACGTTATATCAAACATGAAAAGACCTGCTATTGTATTTGCACCAATGGTTGAGTGGTTAAAAGATAAATACGGTATTTGTTTTGCAGAGGACGAGAAATGAAAGCGATAGACATTAACGCGTGGAATGCGGCAACGATATATGTTTACAATAGGATTGTAACGGATAGGGCATGTGGCAGATGCGGGGGATATGTTCTTAAATCGGACAGCGAGAATTATCCGTATCAGTGTTTGAAGTGCGACGAGGATTTGTACAGAATAGAAACAACGACCATAGATAATGGCGAAGTGCCTGCGGAGAAGTTCGCGGAACAAGTTGCGTTGGCATATGATTATATGATAGCGAAAAAGGAGGATGAAAAATGAAGTTATACGAATTTTGCGAAAAGTTTATTGCGCACAACACAGTTGTATGTTTGGTGCAGGAAATTATCAAGAAAAACGAAGAAGGTGTAAAACAGCATGAGTATAATAAAATTTGGCAGGGTATGGATTGGCAAATCGTACAGGGTGCAGGAGATGAGGATTATTTTAAGGCGCACCCTGATGTAGAGAAATGCCCTTTCAAAAATTATAATGTTGCAAAAGTTATTGGAAATATTTTCAATGCGTTTCCGGAAACGGCAGATAATATCACAATCGTGATAGGGCTTTCGTATAAAGATTATTATGGTAGCTTCGATTACAGCGAGAATGATAAATGTTGGTATGGAAAAATTGAAGGGATAACAGATTTAGTGACATATGAGGCGGAAACACCGGCGGAATTAGAAAAGAGTTTTCACGAGGCGGTGGACGATTATATCGAGTTCTGTAAAGAAATCGAAGAGGGCAAGGAGAGCGGCGATGACACAAGCGCAAATGTTTAATTTTGAGGAAGAAATTGATAATCAAAAGATAAACCGAAAAAATCGCGGGTACGAGTATTTGGTAGTGGCAATGGATTTACCGCGAGAGTCAACGGAGCATATGATGGATTTATATGCGAAGATAGCGGAGCGCAAGGGGACGACGGCGGCAAATGTGGAGCGGTTGTTGAGATACGTAAAAAACAAGAGCCGTCAGTTAAAGTGGTTGACAAATAGGGAGATGATAGAGAATTTTATCATAAAAACATTCTATTGATAGCGGTTCCGTGGGTTTGCGCATATTATAAGATAGGAGGCGACAAATGACAGCGTATCAAATAGGTATTGATGAGTATGTAGAAGAGATGACAAAACTTTCGGTGAAGCATCACGAGCCGATAGTATATCGTGTGTACGAGTATATGAAAAATCATATCGGGAAAGACAAGGCGATAGCGGCGGACGAGTTGGCAAACAAGTTCGGTTTGTCGGAGCGCGAGTTGAGAAGTATCGTACACGAGATAAGGATGAGTGATGAGTTGGAAAAGATAATCGTATCGACGAACAGAGGTTATTATTTGGCGACCGAGGGTGAGGCGAGTGCGGTAATAAGCCGACTTATCAAGCACGGTGCAGAAGAGATAAAGGTGGCGCGAAAGTTGGCACAGAAAGTGGAGCGCGACGGGCAGATGAAGATACAGCTTGGAGCATATTACAAGGCGGTATATGAAAGCATATGCAGGGTGCAGGAGGAAGAAGAATGAAGAGGCTTGCGGAGCTTGATACAAAAAAGAGCATAGAATTGGTAAATGCGACGGAGAAGAAAATATTCGTGCGCGACGGAGTTTGGAATCCATATGAGGAAATGAACAAAGAACGCGCGATAAGAGTTATTAAACACGGCGGATATGGGGCGACGGTAGATGAGGACGATGAAGGCAACATTTATATAAAAGTCCCGTGTTCGAGCGATATGTGGTGAGGATAAACAATGATAATGCGTCGGGAGTGGGCGATGCCGAACAAGAATACGTTTTCGATATTGCCGATACAAAATTTGTTGTATAAGTATTGCAGGGGAGAGGTAATAGTTGAGCCGTTTGCGAACACAAGCAAATGGGGGACGATAAGAAATGATTTGAACCCGGAGTACGACACGCAATATCATATGGACGCATTAGAGTTTTTGAGGATGTTCGATGACGCGAGCGTGGATGTGGTGTTGTATGACCCGCCGTTTTCGATACATCAGTCACAGGAGTGTTATAAGTCATATGGAGCGGAGAAAGCGGAACGCCGCGCCGAGGTTGCTATGAGGGCGTTACTGGATTGTATGAAAGACAGCAGACCCGTTCATTGTAGTATTGCTATTTGTAGCAAATGGACAAGATGCGGAGATGACACTTGTGTTGAAACGCGCAGGGCTATATTTATCGAACAAGCCGAGCGCGAAATCAAGGAGGAGAAAGGGGAATGAGCAGAATTGAAGAGTTTTTTGAAAAATCGGTTGATGCGGGTATAATTCCGCAAATGCCTATGAATTACGACGCTGTGTCCTATAAGATATACACAGTCTACCTTGAAAATAAAGTTGACGAACTTACCGCCGAAGTCGCTGAACTCCGCGCGCGGCTTGAAAACCACGATTTGCCCGTCAATGTGGGGGATACCATATATTGCATAAGGAATTGGGGAAAGGGCAGATATGAAATTGAAGAACACACAGTAACCGAGATTGTATTTGAGTACAACAATCAGATGCGAATTAAAACAAGTTGTGGTCTGTTCGGTTGCGAAAAATGGACATTTGGACTCGACTGTTTCGCCGACAAATCTGAAGCCGAGGCACACATCAAGGAGTTGCAGGGAGGGGAGAGATGAAGATATGGTCTAACCAAAAACACGAGGCGGCATTAAGGCGACGACGTTTAAAGGACGAAGAGCGCAAATACGAATATGTCCCGACAGATGTGGAAGAGTTATCCACCGCCACAAACACAAACCGACAAAAAGAGTCTCTTTCTATACCAACGGATTCACCAATTAACAATAGAATAACCTACATAAGGAGGGAGAAAAGCCGATGAAATCAGTATTGAGAAGTGTGAAACCTTATTGGTTCTACCTTATATGCGAGGGCAAAAAGAAAGTCGAAGTCTGCAAAACCGAGCCGTTATCGAAAGAGTGGGACAGAATAGTATATCTTTACTGCTCAAAAGATATGCACTCTTTCAAACGCATACCAGAACAGTACCGCGAAAAGTACAGGAAGTATCTTGGCACGGTTGGGGCGTACTTTTATTGTTATGGTATTATGGATATATCTAGTGACTATGCCCCTGTGGGAAGTTGCCTTACTTCCGAAGAACTTATGCAATATGGAAAAGGTAAAACACTTTCTGGTTTGTGTTTCCGCAAAATCAATGTCTTCGAAAATCCGAGAGAGTTGTCCGATTTTAAGACACCCGAAAAGTGGAGTCACATGGTTGTTAAACACAATAACAGTCTTACATTTATTGACGGCTTTGTGGGTGGAGAACCTCTTAAACGCGCCCCGCAAAGTTGGCAGTATGTGGAGGAGATATGAAGTACACCGAAATATTGAAACTCAAAAAAATGTTGGAGGAAGCAAATATTCCGTTCACGTTCACGGACGACTTCTTCGGCATGAAAAAGAGACTCGAAGAAAACCCCTCGCTCGCGGAATTCTATCATAAACAATACCCAGCATATCAAATACGGCTCGACGACATTGCGGACGTGATAGAGCATTTTTATTCGATTGGGCAAGAGAAAGACCTTCTCGAAATAATGGGCGGGCTGACGAAAGAAGAGCATGAATACGATAGTGTGCTCGGCGGGCTTACCGCCGAAGAAGTGTTTAAGCGGTTTAAGTACTGCTGGGAACACCAAACAAGCGTTTATAGGGAGAAAGACAATGGCTGAAAGAGAGAAGATAATCGAAATCTTAAAGCAAACAAGCGACATTTGGAAGGAAGAGGAACGTTACGGCTATATTGTAAGTGTAGACCTCGAAAAAATCGCCGCCGACGCGCTTATTGCCGCAGGTATTGGAGATGTGAAAGAGGCGAAGTTTGAATCTGACCATTATCGGAGGATGTGGCAAGGAGCGTTGGTTGAATTGAAGCAAGCAGAGCACCGTGCGGAAGTTGCGGAAAGGGCGTTTGATAATACAATGAAAGTTTTTCACGAGATATTATCCGCCATTTTCCCCGACACAAAGATAGATCTTGACGCGTGGAAGAAGCAAAATTTAGCAAACGCGGAAAAGGAACTCGCGGAGGAAAGGAAAGATGGCTAACTGGAAATGGGAATGTCAAACATGTAAAAAAGCAAAGGGTTGTTATGGAAGCGGGTTATGCTTTCCGTGTTTAGATGATGAATGCAAGTATGAGCCTTTTCAAAACTTTGCTACAACATCGACAAAATACGACCCATCAAAACTTGCGTATTATACAAGTAATAGCGCGGAGGGGGATAAAAAATGAAAGAGTTTACGTTTACAAGAACATATAAATCGCCCATCGAAGTAAATATTGGCGATACATTTTATCGCATCGGGGTGCGGTATTTGATGGATGAAAAAACAGGATGTGGTTTTAGGATAGCAAGCGTGGTGGAAGTAGAGATAGGTTCGTTAGTTTTTGATTGTGGCGAAGGAGTGAAAGTAATCTTTGGTTCGACGAACATAGATGATTATGCGAAGAGGTGGAGTCGGCGCGAATCGACGGAATTAACATCTTTTGAGATGTTAAATGCAACGGTCGAAGAGTGGTTGGAGTGGAGAAAAAAGGATTTTGAAAAATATTGGAGCGACGTGAATGCCGCCCCTGATGATATATACGACATATGCACGATGTTCTTATATACAGACAGAGAAAAAGCGGAGCAAGCGGCGGAAGAGATAAACAAACAGGAAAAAGAAGATTACGAAAAAATCCGCGAGGATAATCCTGATATGCCTATGTGGGAGAATATAAATTAGTACGAGTAAAAAAAATAATTTTGCGCAGCGCGGAAATAATGCGGGCGGGTGCAAATACAACAAGGTTGTCGAGCCCGTAAACATAACCACAGACGGAAAGGCGCACGCAGTTAAGGCACAATATTTCAAAAGCGGTATGGCAAACTTCGTGACAAATGGTGAACATATTGCGACAGGGGTTGCTGAACGAGTTTACTATGGCGCAGAAGCCATCGAGTTTGACGAAAATGGCAAGCCCACAAAAGCCCGCTCCTATGCTGACGGCAAGACATACACCGTCTACGAAGTGCGGGACGGCAAAATCACAATCAAAGGCAAGGAATACCCGATTAAACTTGCGGACGGATTTTACATCATACGCAAGTTGACCGTTAAAGAGTGTTGTCGTTTGCAAACGCTCCCTGACGATTATTGCAGAGCGGTGAGCGCAAGCCAGGGGTATAAAGGCTTGGGCAACGGTTGGACGGCAGAAGTAATAATACATATATTAAACAATGCGTTGAAGAATGTGCCGAGAGAAGAGGAAATTGTAGTGTTGTCTATGTATGATGGTATTGGAACGGGCAGATATTGTCTTGATAAAATGGGATTTAAGAATGTAAAATATTATGCGTATGAGATAGATAAATACGCAATAAGAATAGCGAAAAGTAATTATCCTGACATAATTGAATGTGGCGATGCGTTTCAGTTGCGAAAGGATGAGTGGGCGTTGTGTAGTGAGTGAGGGCGCATGGTTTGTATGGAAAATAAAGATTGGACGGGAAACGGAAATTCGGTGTGGAAGGCGTTAGGGGCGAGTAATCATACGGACGAGGAAAGGGAACGGAATGATTATCGAACAGTGCCGTATGCGTGGTTTGTGTGGGAGAAAGGATATAAAGGCGAAACAATAGTAAGGAGGATATAGAAATGAAGCAAATAGAGATGTGGAAGATAAAGGATATAAAACCGTATGAAAACAATCCTCGCAACAATGACGATAGCGTCAAGGGGGTAGCGGAGAGCATAAAACAGTTCGGGTTCAAACAGCCTATTGTCGTAGATAAAGACGGTGTGATTATAGCGGGACACACAAGGTTGAGAGCGGCAAAGAGATTGAAGATGAAGGAAGTGCCCGTTATAGTCGCAGACGATTTGACAGAGGAACAGGCAAAGGCGTATAGGTTGGCGGACAACAAGGTAGGGGAGTTGTCAACGTGGGACATTGAGAAGTTAGAGAGTGAGTTAAAGGGGATAACGGAGATAAATATGGCGGAATTAGGGTTCGGCGAGTTTTCGGATATTTTTCCGCATACAGATAAAGAGGGGGAGAAACAAGACAAGTTAAGCGAGATAATGGAGAGCGAGGAATGTTTCGTAGAACGCGGGGACGTTTGGTATTTGGGACGGCACAGATTGAAGTGCGCTGACGGAACGGACGAGGCGGATGTGGACGGGTTAATGGACGGAGAGATTGCGGATTTAGTTATAACAGATCCGCCGTATGGTGTAGAATTGGAAGGGACAGAAGGGTTCATACAGGCGGCGTATCAAAACATGAAACGCACGTTGAAGAGTGCGGGGAGTTTGTATATATTCCACAATTATCAATGGGTAGACGAATGCGTATCGGAGTTCAGGAAAAGCGGAATGATATACGAGCAGGATTTGGTGTGGGCGAAGCCGAGTTTTTCGTTGAGCAACAGCGCATATCAGCCGTCACACGAGTTGATATTGTTTGGAAGGAACGGAGGCAAGGCAACGGAGCGAACGTGGAACAGCGGTAGAAGCGACAGCGACGTGATAGACGCCCCGATAGAGGAAATGGATAGGGCGGAGCTTGAAAAGGCGTACAACGAATTAAGAGCGGTCGTAAAGGGAACGGTGATATATGCGGACAGAAACACAGACGAGAAAATACACGCGGCGATGAAGCCGACACCGTTATTGATTGAGTTAATAAGGAACAGCAGTAATCAAGGGGACTTGGTTCAGGATTTGTTCGCGGGTAGTGGCAGTACGATGGCGGCGTGTGAGGAGTGCAACAGAACGTGTTATGCAATGGAGATAGACGAAGTGTTCGCAACAAGGATAATAAAACGTATGGCAGATATGGTCGGTGCAGACAATGTGTATGTAGAAAGAAACGGTAAAACAATGACAATGGAGGAGGCAAGAAAGCAAATATGAGGTTGATATGGAAGTTAATAAAATGGTTAATCACAGGAGCAATAGTGGCAGTGATAACAGTAATCGTATTGATAGCAACAGGGAAAATAACAATATAATAAAAAACACGAAACGTGTATCGGCGCGTGTCGAAAAATAAAAACGGAGAGCTTGTATAAGGAGAGCAAAAGTATGGAAGAAATGAAGGCGTGGCGTGTGTGGATGGGGTTGTCCATATATTGCACAAAAGAGGAGTTGGAGATGGTGCGTGATTATATGTCGCAGGAAGAGGAAAAGACGATGCGTGCGGTGAAGGATGCGTGCAGGTTTTACGGGTTGGAGTACGAAGAGGTGTAAAATGGGTAAGACGGATAAGAAAACGGATTTGAAGATAGAGTATATCGACGTTACGAAGTTAAAGCCGTACGAGAAGAATGCAAGAAAGCATGAGGAGTACGACATATCGCAAATAGCGAAGAGCATAGAAGCGTACGGGTTCAATGATCCGATAGGCATATGGGGGAAGGATAATCAGATTGTCGAAGGGCACGGCAGGCTTTTAGCGGCGAAGAAGTTAGGGATGAAGGAAGTGCCGTGTATAAGGTTGGATGATTTAACGGACGAACAGCGCAGGGAATATACGATAATGCACAACAAGACGGCGGAGTTATCGACGTGGGATTTTGACCTGTTAGAGAAAGAGTTGTCGGAGTTGGATTTTGGCGAGTTTGATGTTGATTGGGGTATAGAGTTTCAGCCTGGTGATGAAGAATTAGACGGGGGGGGGATTACAGACAACAGCAACATCCCGATACAAGTAGTAGTTCGTTTCAAAAGCATAAAGGAGTTTAGGCAACAAGAAGAAAAGATACGCGAATTTTTAGATACAATCCCAAATGCGACGGTAAGTGTGGGGGGAGAGAATGAGGATAAGTAAGGCGACGCCTGCGGGATGCCGATGGGCGTGTTTGAAGTTCCATTATGCGAAATGTGTTCCCGTGTTGGAATATTGTTATAATGTATGGAATGATAATGATGAGTGGTGCGGTGTTATTATATACGGAAGCGGGCGACCCCGAACATAGCGTCCCCGTATGACAAATGGCAGGGGCAAATAGTGGAGTTGGAGCGTGTTGCATTAAACGGAAAACAAGGGCATGGGCATACGTCTACGGCAGTTGCGATGACGTTAAAAGCATTACACAGAGAAGCACCTTGGATTGATGCGGTTGTTAGTTATGCAGATATAGACCAAAATCATTCGGGGACAATATATCAGGCAACGAATTGGATATACACGGGAGTAAACAACGCAAACACAAGAGGGGCGTTTATTGTAAATGGTAAGAAGATGCACCCAAAGAGCGTACACAGCAAGGGATGGAAGCAGTCGTTATTATGGTTGAGAGAGAATGTGGATAAGAACGCAGAGGAGTTCATAACGAAGGGGAAAAACAAGTATTTATATCCGATGACAAAAGAGATGCGGAAAAGGTTGGAAATATTATCCATACCATATCCGAAACAGAGAACAGAGGGTAAAGAATAAGAAAATCAATTAAATAATCGTTGAGCAATAAATTCCGTGAGCTTGCGCATATTATAATATAGGAACACAACAGGCGCGCCGGCATTAAACGGAGAGGATAAGTAAAAGGCGCAGGAGAAGGGATATGACAAGAATAAGAGAGATGGTAACGCAGGCAGATAAGAAAAAGAGAGGATGGATGACAGAAATTGCGAAAGAGGTAGGGTGCACTAGACAAAACGTATGGTTGGTGGAAAGGAGCATCATAAGCAAAGAGAAAAAAACGAAAGCGTTTGAGAGGATGCAGGTTCGTGCGGGTGCATACGAAGGGTGTTACGAAGAATTGATTGACGATTTTTCTAACATCGTGAAAGGTAGCAAATATTTGATGAACTCTATCTGTCGCGCGTGTGGTTTCTGCGATGTTTATTTGTCTGATGCAATTAGGAAAAGGGCAATGCGGTTAGACAGAATGATAAAAGTTTTGGCGTGTTTTGGCAAGAAACTCGTGATTGCGGATATGGATGAAGATAGGCGGGGTGCGGAAAAATGACTGACAGAGAGAAGATTATTAAAATCATAGAGAAAAACGGGACTTATAACGGCAGAAGTTTCTCGTTTGACTATTATGTCATACAGCCCGATGACATTGCCGACGCGCTCATTGCGGCGGGGATTGGCGATGTGACGGAGTGGAAAGAGAAAGTAGAATGTGCTAAACGAATTTTGCAAATTCCCACTCTTCCGAACGGAACGACCGACCTTTCATATTTTGAATACAAAGGAGAGCGTATTCAAGATATTGCCCGCCAGCGCGATGAGTGGAAAGAGCGTGCAGAGAGAATGCACAAAGAAGCGTTGAAGCAAAAACAGCTTGTTTCAGACTCTAAACATAGCGAGGACACATTGCGCAATCAGCTTAAATGTGCTTTGGACATGGCGTCGGGGATGGAACACGCTAAAAGGACGCTCGAAATCCTGTATATGTCGGGGGCTATTACCGAAGAAGCCCTCGGAGAGGCGGTAAAACAGGCGAAGCGCGAAATCGAGGAGGAGAAAGGGGAATGAAAAATTGTCCGATGAAAGAATTGTGTTATGAGCGGTTTAGCAACGGAACTTGCGATAACTGCGTAATTGACAAGACGATAAACAAAAAAGACAAAGCAATCACCCGCCTGACCGCCGAAGTCGCCGAACTCCGCGCGAGGTTGGAAAGGGCAGGATTCCCTGTTAAGTGACAGGAGGGGAAGAAGTAATGGAACTTATAAAAGAGAAAAGACTAATAACAAAGAAATCTCATAAATGTTTCGGCTGTGAAAGAGAATTCCCGAAAGGCACGGAGATGAAATATCAAGTGTGGGCAGACGACGGTTCTGTTTACAATTCGTATTTATGCGAAACCTGTTGTGAACTTGTATCAGACCATGCGCTCGAATTTGGCGGCTATTTTGAGTACGGAGAGGGAGAACTCAAAGATGAGGCAATCGAAGCCGAAGCGCGCATCAAAGAGTTAAAGGAGAGTGAAGAATGAACGCATATTTGATATTGGTATTGATGGGAATGATAATCGCGCATATTTTAGCGGAGTATTGTATGCAAGGCATGATGGCAACAATGAAGAGCAAGGCGTTTTGGAAAGAGATGTTCGTTGGCAGAATGCCGAGCATGAGATGTATGACCCCCGAAACGGAAGATGATGAAACAAGACGTGTGGCATTGAGTTTTGTAAAGGCGTTAAGGGACGAACACGACAAGGCGGAAGAGGCGTGGGAGAGTCACCCGTGTAGAAACGATTATATTCCCGCAATGATAAGTCATAGTTTTGTATGGGCGGTGATGATAAGTATTGCGCCGATAGTGTGGTTGATTGTAAGGGGATATGACACGTGGTGGTTGATGACGATAATGATGGTAGCGAATACGGCGTTACACGCGGTCATAGACAATATCAGGACGAACGTCGGGCGGATGACGATGATTGAGGCGCATTTGTGGTATATGGGACAGATAATCGTGACGTTTGTTGTGTGCGTGATTATAACGATTGTGGGATAGAGATATGGCGCACAGACCGTTGCCGACGTGGGAAGTGGTAATAAGGAATGGATGGGAGAAGGAATTGACCCCTGTTAGGCGGGATTATGTCAAGCAGGGGTTTTGTCGTTGGTGCGGAAACAGAATAAAGGATGGTAGGCGGTCGATGTTTTGCGGTGATAAATGCGCAAAGAAATATGATAACAAGACGGTGTTTCAAAGCGGGTATGGAGCATACAAGAGAAGAGTGTTGATAAGGGATGATTTCACTTGTCGGGATTGTGGGAAGTTCATGGCGTACGAGAACGAGTACGGAGTAATGGTGCCCGCAGGGAACGGAAGAATAGATGTACATCATATAGTGCCGATAAGCGAAGGCGGCGGAGATGAGCCGAGCAATTTGGTGACGTTATGTGCGGAGTGCCATAAAGAACGGCATAGGAAAATGCGAGAAGAAAAGCGGTTGCGTGACAAATAGTGCTATAATAAGAGCAAAAGAGGTAATGTATGGCGGAGCAGACAGACAAGAGTAAAGTAAGGGTGTTCGTAACAGGCACGACGATAGAAACCCGTGAGTTGATACAGTCCATAAAGGATGCGAACAGTTCAAGGGCGATGGTATTTAACATCATACAGACGATGTTAAAAGACCCGACTGTTAATTCGATATTGACGGGGATAAAGGAAGATTTTACGCAAGCGTTTGAGGACGGACGCATAATCAAGAGCGTATCGAACGACCCGACCGTACAAAATGCGTGGGATGCCGCATTGGTTAATTTTGGCGCAGAGAAACAAATAGGAAATCAAATGATGATAATGTTGTCGTTTGGTGAGTTGTACGGGCAGATGTTCACGTTGGACGGGTTAAGAAAGAAGTTGCAGTTCGCGGATGGAAAGGAAAGGCGCGAAACGCAGTTCGAGAAGAGCACGGATTCAAAGGAAGAGGAAAAGCCTGCGCAGAAAGACAATGACGTATTGATACAGAAGTTGTACACGATAGATAACCCGTTGGAGTTTTACGACGTGCAATATTTAGGAGAAACGGTATTTTTCTATCGTAAGAAAGTAGACACGGCGAGCGATAGTTTCGGTACGGTATATAAGCAAAGCGATTTGTTTAAGTATTCGGACGATATATTGGTACACGTTATGTTATACCCGTCCGTCATAAAAGAGAAGATGGACACGGGCGCGGTAGACGGCGATGGAGAAGCGGTTGAGCTGACGATAGAACGCGGAGTGGGGTTATTGGAAAAGGCGTACCCTGCATATGTGAATTTGATGTTGGCAAAGGCGGCGATGTTAATAGCGCGTGACGCTCGAAGCGTGGTTGTGACGTTATTGAAGATGAACCGCGAGGGGATGACGGACGAAGAGGCGGAAGCGACGACGGACGCGATAATGGAAAAGGTAACGGTTCGGCGGTCGTTGGACAAGACGCAAGGTGCGGGAGAATACACAAATAGCGTGAGCGCGCCGGCGGTGGTAATGGTAACAAAGGATGGAGAAACGGGAGATGTTACGGCAGAGCAAATAGGCGGTGATTATGACGCGGGTTCGTTAAGCGACATAGAGAATTTAGAGGACGATTTTTACGGAGCGTTTAGGACGGTAAAACAGAAGTTCGGAAAGACGGGGGATGCGGCAGGGTTCAGTGGCGGCGAGAGCTTGCAGTTGTTGATGGACAGTTACGCGCAGATGGGCGGTTACATACAGCAGACGTTATGTGATTTTTGGGAGATAGTAATAAACAGATATTTTGAGTCAAAGGGGTTGACGAAGTTTGTGGGGTCGGCATCGTTGAGGATGAAGAAAATGCCGACGTCTTCGGAAACGGATAAAGAGAATTTAAGGGACACGAGTGTTCGGTTGGCACAGCAAGTGACGAGCGATGTAACGGACATGACGTCAGAGTCGTTGAGGATATACCGAACGATGTTAAACCGTACGGATTTGAACAATGATTTGATAGAGTTATTGGACGAACTGATAGAGAAACGCGAGGCGGAAGAGAAGCAAGCGCAAAGAGAAGCAAACAAAAAGAAAGGAGGGCAAGAGGACAGACCGGGCGGCGGATATGGTGACAGAGAATATACGGATGTAGGCGGCGAGGAAGAGGACGAAGGAATGTTGCCGCCGATGAGTGGGATATTGGATGATTTAGCGGAAGGAGAAGAGCCGACGGAAGAACCCGAAGCGGAGCCGGAAGGTGAGGCGGATATGGAATTGCCCGATATGTTAAAGGTAGTAAGGTTGTATGACAATGCGCGTGCGGCAATGAAAGGGCGCACGAGAAAGAGAGTATAAAAAAAGGAGTAGCAATTATGAACGAAGTAACGAGAGCGGAACAAGAGTACAAGCATTATTTAGCGAACCGTGAGGGCAGACCGAGCGGCGCAAGGGATGATGTAAAGGAAGTCAAGGACGAGGTCAAAGAGGAAGTAGTGGAAGAAACAAAAGAAGCGGCGGCGGATGTTGACGATGAGATAAGCGCGGAAGAGGAAGCGTTGAGGACACGGAGTGAAGAGTATGCGTTATCGAAGGAAACATTAGAGGAAGATTTGAAAGAGGTGCGAGCGGATGCAAAGGAATTGAAGGCGGATTTGGCGAAGCACACGGAATTGCATAGTTTGAGTATGCCGCAGATAGGGAAAAAGAAAAGGATGTTCGCAATGCGGCACGGAAACGACATAAGGATGTATATAAATCCCGTGGTGGTATCGCAAAGGGGATTGTATTTATTGGAGCAAAAGGAAGAGTGTATGCCCGAACAGACGTACATAATATTCAGACCGTCCGAGGTGACGGTGGCTTATACGACGTTAAAGGGCGAGGCGAAAGAAACGGATTTAATGGGATTGGCGGCGGCGGAGTTCGTAAAGCAATGCGAGAGATTGGACGGGATAATGATATGGGACTTCGGCAAGAGGTGCGACAAGTGGTCGGTGATGAGCGAGCAAAGGAAGCAGAAGGTCGTCAACGAGTATTTGGAAGAGTTAAGGGCGGCGTTGGCGAAAACGCAAGAGATAGTGGAGAATAATCCCGAATTGAAAGAGATGACGGAGAAGTACGAGAAGATAAAAGAGGAAATGAAAGAGGAGTTAAAGGCGGAGATAAAGAAACACGATGCGGAAATGCGGGCGATAGCAAGGAAACAAAAAGAAAAGCAAAGGGCGACGAGTTTGTGGAATTGACGTTATGATAAAACAATACGATAAAGCGTTATTAGACAAGTTGACGAAATGGTTCGGTGAAGAGGTGCGGATAGTACAAGACCGACAAGCGTTATTTGTCACGGTATTAAACGAGGGGGACGACGATATGCGTTTCCCCATTGTGGCGGTAATGAGAACGGAGCCGCCGATAGTGTTGCAAACGGGTTCAACGTGGATGAGTGCGGACGGATATGCGGTGCAACGCAAACAAGAGAACAGCGACGTCATAAGGGCGATACCTTGCAGATTGACATACGGGATAGCGATATTGGATGTTCGCAGGGAGAGTTTAGACGATTTGTGGCAACAGTTGACGTTTTTGTTGATAAACAACCCGATGATGGAAGTAGAGATACCGTACGCAGACGTGGAGGGGCACAAACGCACAACGTGGGCGACGGTGAAGATGGCGCAGAACATGAGCGACGGAAGTCAGGCGGCAGACCATTTGATAAACGGGAGCATATACGCATATGAAATGACGGTGACGATAGACGATGCGTATTTGTTTGATACAAAGACGAACAAGAACGTGATTATAGACGGCATAGAGGTGGCGTTAAAGAGTCCGAACGCAGGAGAGGCAGAGGACGTTGAGGTTGTAATAGAAGGGGCGAGCGATGAAGATTAAGCGAGATAGGTTTTGGAAGATAGTAAAGGCGAACGCAAAGGACATAAAGAGCGTGGTAGCGGCGGTGACGTTTGGCGATGTGGTAGACGACCCGAACGGAGTTGTGGCGGAGTTGTTGTCCGATGAAACGAAAGAGTTTGTGGAGTATATGCGTAAGGCAAACAACGAAGGGAAAAACAGATTGTATCGACAGATATTAAGGGACAGCGGAAAAGAGAGCACGAGATACAATTTGATGTTGCAAGCGAGTTTGTATTCGGAGAAGTTGGACGAGGAAAAGGCGAAGCGGTTTGCGGCAGAAACGGAATGGCGAAACGCAATGCAGGATGATGTGTATGCGTGGATAAGAAGCGTGTTTGCGCAGTTGAGCAGAAAGGCAAAGGACAAGGAAGTATGATAATCGACCGCAAGGACGCGCAGGAGATAGCAGACGGATTGAACATGATATTGAGCGAAGCCGAGGCATACGGAGAAAGCGTAGAGTTAGGCGACGACGGTATGTATGTAGAACAAGGGACGGAAGAGGAGCAAAAGCGGGCGAGGCAGTTAAACAATTTGATGGGGGACGCAAGAGCGTTTGAAGTGCCGTTGGAATGGAATGGCGAGGAGTGGGAGGTAGGAGAATGACGAAATACCCGACGATGGAAGAGTTGATAAACGAAGCGCGTGTGAGAGAAATATCGTATGCAGATATATTCGAGCAGGATTATTATGACACGTTAGACGCACGAGAGTTTTTCGATAAGATAACGGAAGGGAAACTGCAGTCGTATAAGGACAATGCGGCGAGGAGGATATTATTAAATCAGCCCGGTCATAGGTATTATGATATGTTGTTGGCGTGGTTGTCGGACGGAGAAACACAAGACAAGTTAGAGCCTGTGGTGGTGAGATGGGATGATTATGGTGAAGAATACAGCGCAATGGACGGACGGCACAGAGCGATGTTTTGTATAATGTTAGGGATAGACGATTTGCCTTTTGTTTGGGATAACAGGGAGTAGTCATATGCCGACGAGAGAAGAGATACAAAGACGAATGCGGGAGCGCATAACAGAGCCGACATACGAGGGTTTGTCACCTGATGTGCAGATGATGGTGAACGAAAATCCCGATTTAGGGGGATATGTGACGCCCGAACACAACGCGGCGCAAGCAACGGTGATAGCGGAAGGGTTGAAAGCGGGAGTAGACGTAAGCAAGTACAGTAATCCCGAATACAATTATGCGCAGATGAATGCGATATTGGACGGATTGAAACAAGGGATAGACGCGACGAAGTATGTGGATTATAGAAGGAATGATTTAATAATAAGGGAAGTTGTAAGGGCGATAAGGGACGGTTTGACGGACGAACAAATAAAGACGGTACAGCGGCAACATAACTGGAAGCAAGCAATGGAAGTGCGGTTAGGGTTCAGGGACGGAATAGACGCGAACAAGTATGCAGACCCGGTGAAGCACAGCGCGAGTGAAATGGAGCGAATAAGGCGTAGTATGGAAGAGGACAAAAAGCCGTTAAATGAAAAGGTATTTGATGATGAGCACGCATTTTTGTATCCGTACAAATGAAAAACACTTCCGTTTGGGCGAATGGGGTGCAACGGAAATGTCTTTCGTGAAGGTATAAGGGGGGAACCTTCAAGAGGGATTATATGACAGACAAAGAGAGAAAGTCAAGCGAAAACGAAAAAAAGTTTAGCGAAAACGAAAAAAAGTTTGACGCAAGGATGAAATTGTGTAAGCGTATGATGTGCGTTAGTATTGTGTTGGCAATAATAGGGGTGACAATCATATGCGCGATATTTTGTCCGTATGCGTTAATATTGTTAGGGGTAACGGGAATAATAGTGGCGGCGGGAGTAGCGGTGTATAAGAAGAGGTAAGGTATGGCGTTAGCGATAGGCGAGAAAACATTGAACGTAAACAGATGGAATTTCAAGCAAGCGTGTAAGCATAGAGGAATGGGGGTGTATATATATTTGCCGAAGAACAGAAAGGCGGATATGTATAACGAATGGATAAACGGTAACACAGACCAATTCGAGGAAGGTAAGTATGTGGACGTAATGCCGCATGCGTATTTGAACGAGTACACATTAAAAAAGATAGGGCGAGCCGTACCGTTGGAAACCGACCATTGGATATTGGAAGTGCCGTGGGACGTAGAGGTTTGTCACGGGGCGATAATAACAATGCCGAGCGGAATAAACGACAAGGAGTATAAACCGTTTCGTGTGGCGTGGATGCAGAATATACCGATGTACCCTATATCGTATGCGGTGGAGATAGCACCGGTGTTTATGAGCGAAACGATAGAAAGACCTGCGCAGGAAAGCAAGCAGAATTTGTTTACGCAGTTGCAGAGGAATGAGGAGGATGTATAATGAGATACACATACGAGGTTTTAGATGAGATAGTCCCGGAGAATATAGAAGTGGGAGATATGTTCCCGTGGGAAGAGGACGACGGAGATTATGATACAAGCACGCAAGAGTACAGCGTGCATAATGCGAATATGTGTATAGGAAACGCGATAAGAGCGGCGGCGGACGTTGAGGTGGACGTACCGATAGAGAACATAGAAACGGGAACGGTTTTATATCCGTTTGACAGCACGGGAGAAACGGGCGTAAGAGTTGTGTTCGGCGAGGATGGTGTAGTAGAAGGTATAACGGCAGAGAGGGACGGTGAAACGATAGGGGAGTATGACGATATAGCAAGCGCGACAAAAGCGATAACGGAGATTGAGGCGAGCGTAGGAATAGCACCGGGCACGGGCGCGGTTGATGTGGTAACGTATGTAGGCACAAGGAAAGAGCGTAAGGACGATTGGGGAAAGGATATGTTAAAGGGGAACGGACACAAGGTAAAGGCGGCGGATGAGGATGTGTCGTTTTTAGAACAGTCAGCATACGACATAGCATTAGAGAACATGAGCGCGCAAGAGAGTGCGGCGGCGCGGGAGTTGGCAAAGAAGTATAGAGAGGTAAACGGGAGGGGAACGAGAATACCGCAGAAGATAAGGAACAATCCCGAAGCAATGACGGCGTTAAGTACAAGTTTTCAGTCGTTGGATTCGACGGGCAAGGACGTAATGGTGCAAGCGTTGCATGATATACGGCAGATAGGGGATTTTAATCCTTTGATGTTAAATTTGTTCGGGGAGATGATAAGGGAAGTGCCGTTGCGTAGCGTAGCAGATGTAAGGACGGCGGGTTTTGACACGCGAGCGGCGAAACGCGGAAGTGCAGACGACGCGTTTGCGATACAAGCGATAAGCGGATGGATGCAGTCGGGACAAGACCCGAACGAATTAAAGAGAGAGAACGGAGAGCCGTTGTCGAGAAAAGACATTGAGCAGAAGATAGCGGATTGGCGGCAGGGGCGGAAGAATTTAAGGCAGACGAGGAAGAATGAGCGCGAACAAAGCGCAAAAAAGTTGACGCAAGAGCAGGAGAACGTGCAGGACGCATTAAGAGCGATGGCGTTTTCCGAGAATGAGATAAGAAAGTTTTTACAGACGGGATATAAGGATTATGTTCGTGACGGGTATAGTGAAGAAGAGAGTTTGCAAGAGAACATAAGGGTGGCGTTAAACGGAGTTCGCGTATAGTGCTATAATAAGAATGGTGTAAGAGAAATGGCGATAGTAGTAAGCGGGCGAGAGTTCGCACGTATGGCGGGGATAAAGAAAGAGAACAAGTACGGAGCGAAGAAAACGACGGTAGACGGGATAGTATTCGATTCGAGGTTGGAAGCGAGCAGATGGTGTGAGTTAAGGAATTTAGAAAAGGTGGGGGTAATAAAGAACCTTGAACGGCAGAAAGAGCTCGTGTTGATAGATAAAAGCGAGTACGGGCGGAAGGTGGTATATAAGGCGGATTTTGTGTATGAAACGAAAGAGGGAAAGACGGTAGTAGAAGACACGAAGTCGGCGGCGACAAAGACGGGGGTGTACAAGTTAAAGAAAAGAATGGTAGCCGAGCGGTACGGCATCATAATAAAAGAAATAACGTCAAAGTCCCGATGACGTAAAACGGGAAAGGAAAGCGCAATGAAATGTTTATGTAAGAAAGGTGAGCAAAAAGAGAAGAAGTTGCACGGCAGAGCAAAGCGTAAAGCATTGGAGAAGGCAAAGATTGAAGAAGCAAAGACGATAGAAAGGACGAAAGCGGCGAAGAGCAAGTCTGACCCGATGGATATATTTTATTGAGATGGAAAAAGACGTTACGGGGAAGATAAGAATAAATCAGTACGATAGCGCGGAGATAGACACGAGGGAGTGGTGCGTATTAGAGGACGGCGATGAGCTTGTGTTTTCCGTGTACACGTTTGATGACGAGTTCAAGGACGGGTTTATACACAAGACAGTGACGAAAGAAAATCCCGTAATAGAGTTGGATGCGGAAGATACGGGGAAGTGTACGGGGCGGTACAGGTATCAAATGAAGGTACAAAAAGCGAACGGGAAAATATACACGGTACAGCCCGAAACGCGGTTTGACATATTGCGGTAAACACGAAATCGCGGTTGATGTGCTATAATAAGACAAACGGAGATAGAAGATGGACGACTTAAAAATCGGGAAAGACGGAATGTTAGGCAAGCTGGCGGGAGTGTTCAGCACGGTAGGAGAGAACAGAAACGATTATCCTGCACGTGAGAGTTCGTTTCGGCACGCATTTGAAAGTCCGTTATTTAAGGAAAAGATAGCGAACGGCGGGATGATAGGAAGGTTAGACCACACTAATCACAGCGAGGACGCCAATCCCGATGACGAAACATTATTAAAAGAAGCGGCTATTGTCGTGAAGAAAGTACCGGAGATAAGGGATGACGGAACGATATACGGCGAAGCGTACATATTGAACACACCGAACGGGAGATTGGCGTATGTATTGGCGAAGTCGGGCATGGCGTTAGGAACGTCATATCGCGGTGGGATTGATTCGGAGTTGTACGCGGCAGGAAAGGAAGAGGAAGCGTGGGACGAGTTTGAGATTGAAGCGTTTGATTTGGTTTATATTCCCGCATATGAAGAGGCGAGATTGAAGTTGGTTGAGGATTATGTAGACGAAACACCGCAGGCGGCGAAGAAAAGAGCGGGCGCGACGATAGCAAAGAACATAATGAAAGTCGCGGCGAGCGCAAAACAGAGAAAGGAGCTGTTGGACAAGGTGAGTGTAGTTGCGCAATTAAACAAGGAAGAAATCGTTGACGCGAACAAAGAGTTGAGCGCGTCTAATCCTAATTATGTAGGGAAGGACGTAAAAGAAAAGGCGGAGAAGGTAGCGAAAACGGACGGGGAGAACCTTAATCCGAAGCATATCGCGCCGATGCAGGAAGGCAACACGACGATGTATGCACATGATGAGGAAACGGATGACAAGGAAGAAGTCATAACGGATAGAAACATTGACGTATTGAACAAGGGGAACGAAGAGCCGACGTTAGAGCCTATATTGCCGTTAAAACAAATGGTCGAGAACATACATGAGGGGAAGAAAGCGAGCATAACGCCGTCCGAAGCGAAGCGTAGATTAGAGGACATAGCGGAAGAAACGGCGGAAGAAATGGTCGAGGAAAAGGAAGAGGAGGTAAAGAAAGAAACGAAGGAAAAGGCAAGTTTAGAGATGGGCATGGCGGCGAAAGGAGAGTGTGATACAAAAGAGGGGGAGTTGGACGAGAAAGGATTAAGGATGAAGAAACGCAAGAAGGGCGATAAAGAGGAAGATAAGGGCGAAGATAAGGATAAAGAGGAACGGAACGCAGGGTTTATAAGCGTTGCGGGCAATGATGACGATGAGGATATAAAATTAGTAAACGAAGAAGAATTAGACGAGAGCGAGGAGGACGGGAACGCCGACGAAACGCTTTCGGAGGGTGAGGAGAGCAAGACACCGGAAGAGAAACTTGCGGATGAGGTAGCGAAGCTCACCGATACAGTAGCAGAGCTTGAAACGAAGGTAACGGAGTTGACGGAAACATTAGACACCCGTAATTCGGAGTATGATGATTTGGAAGCGCGTTACAAGAGGTTGAAGGCATCAATGGCGCAAGTGGTTGACAAGCGTAGAGATTTGGAGAGCAGGTGCGCCGCCCTCGAAAAGGGACGCAAAGAGATGGGAGATATGCTTGCACAGACAAAGAGCATACACGCCGAGTCAAACAAGCGGTTGCGCGGAGAGGTAAGCGATTTGAAAGAAGTAATCGCAGGGTTACAAAAAGACCGTGAAACGCAAGAGCGCAGCATGAGAGTGACAGCGGCGGCATTGAAGAAAGCGGAACAAGACAAGAGGGTGCTTGCGAGTTCAAAGTCTGATGTGCTCGGAAGGTTGGCAGTAAGGGCTATCGCGGAGGTTTACGGAGTAAGCGCGGAGAAGTTGCTTGCACGTAAGAGTGCTATTAAAAATCAGGCGGATTTGGAAACGGTAATTGCAAAGTTACAAAAAGAGAACAGGTCGCGCAGGGTAACGGCATCAATGTTAGGCGGGTACGAGTTCCCCGATTTTGGAGAGAGGTCGAACGCGAGTTATGCGGTGCCGGAAGAGATAGCGGAAGTAATGGCTTTATACGAAGATAAGGATTGCGACATTTAGCATGAGCAAATCATGGTAGGGCGGGGCACGCCCGAACCGAAACGCTTGGGGACATCGCGTAAGACCAGCAATGGCAACGGTGGACGAACCGAGAATCCCATGTTGTGGGGAGTGCCAAACGAAGATAACGAAGAATAAAAAAAGGAAAGGACAAGATTATGATTCAGAGAATTAAGTCCCAACAGGTAAGGGCGAACGCAAAAGTAAATGCGGCGAAGAGCAACAATAAAGTGAGCGTGCTTGCGGCGTATATGCCGAGAATAGACAGGGCGGCGAAAAGACAAGGCGTGAATGCGTCGGCACTCGGCAAAGAGAAGATGTTCGTTATGGCACAGGCTATGGCGAACGTTGAGAAGCTGTTGAAGAAACAGGGTATCAATATCGGCAAGCCCGTGAGCGCGGGTATGTTAAATTCCGTAGGCACGGAAACAGGCGGTTTGGCTGGTCACGCGGCAAGATTTATCTCGCTGATTACAGCCGACATTCTCGTGAACTTGACCGCGTATGACCACGTTGTCGTGTTCCCCATGAAGGCGCGCACAAGTCTGTTTGTATATCCGAAATACACATACGGAACAAACAAAGGCGAGTACAGGCAGGGCGAGCTGATTCGTGACGTATTCGAGTCGAGCCGTCAGAGTTCCACATATGTCGGTTCGATAGTTACGAGAGAGGCGTACGAAATAGCCAAAAGTTCGCAGGAAATCACGTTTGAACCCGAAGCACCCAATCCCGTTGTCGGTACAATGACTATCGAATGCGGCACAGCCAAAGCGGTACAGAAAGCAGACGGCACATGGACACAGCCCGCAGGAAGTGAGTTTACGGTGGCGCAGGACGGTGCGGAAATCACGGTTACACTTGCCGCACAGGCTACGAGCGTGACACCCGTGCTTGTGACATACGCATATGACAATGAAAAGATTCCTCGTCATATGGTGCCCACCATCAATGTTGAGTTGGCGACAATTCAGCTGTATGCGAAATTCTATCAAATTCAGATTGCGTACGACCTGTTTGCCGACTTCGAGTCGGACAACGACTACGGTTTCAGCATTTCCGGACAGCTCCCCGAACAGGCGGCGTTGGAAGTCAAGGCAGAAATCGACCGTCTTGTTTACGACAAGTTGGAAGAAACGGCAGTCGGCGTTACGACAGAGGACGAGCAGGAGAAGTTGACGGTTGATTTCTCGTTTGGTGACGAAACACGCGATTTCACCGACATCATCAAACGCCGTTTGGGCAAGTTGATTGCAAGGTTCAATCAGTTGTTCATCAAGCGTACAGGAAGAAGTCAGGGATTGAAGAACCTCATCTTCGCCCCCGAAGCACTCGACTTCCTTACGGCGGTAGTAGAGAACGCGGCAGACAGCCCCGACGCTTTCGGTCCTTATAAGATGGGTACATTTTCCAACGTCGGTATTTATATCGACCCGTACCTTGCGACAGACACCGAAGCAGGCGCAGGCAAAATCGCGTGCCCCGTTATCGGCGTGGCGAAATCCCGCGACGGCAAGCGCGCACCCCTTGTGCTCGGCGAGTATATGCCCCTCGTACCCACCAACAAGTTGGAACTCCCCGACTTTACAGCAATGCAGGGTTGGGCAACGGCGTGTGCGGTAGAGGTGTTGAACGACATACTTTGCGGGTATGCGGAAATCACGTTGGGCGCATAAGGAAGGACTTCGAGCGGTCGCGGAAGAAAAGCTACTCGTCTTGTTAAGCGGCTGAATGGAGTATGGAAGCTCCCGGAGCAATTCGGGAGCTTTCGCATAAAAAAGTAGTGGTGAGCGCATATTATAATATAGAGGGCAAGAAATGACGTACGAGGAATTACAAGAGATAGAGCGTAGCGTATCGGGGCGCAGGGGGATGAACGGCGCGTTGATAGATATGGGGATGAGCAAGGGACAAGCGGCGCGGATATGCGGCGCGTATCGGTGGTTAAAGGAACACGGTGCGGAAGAGTTTGAGCGGGCGTATGCGGAGCGTGGGAACGCGGAAGCGATGGAAGTGTTGGGAATAAGCAAAGACACGATGTATGGGATTGTAGCGATTTTAGGGGGCAAGTATAAAAAGAGGGGAGATGTTGACAGGGAATGGTTGTATCGGGAGTACATAGAGAAGAACAGGAGCATGGGAGAGATTGCGGAGGAGATAGGAGCGGACAGAGATTTCATAGGAAGGCAGGCAAGGAAGTACGGTATAAAGAAAGACAAGGCGGCGAGATATAGGGGTTCGATAGAAAAGGGAAAGAGGACGAGCGAAGAGCGGGGGATATATAAGCGCGCGAGAGAGAAGCGCGAAAGAACGATGTTAATGCGGTACGGCGTTGACAATGCGATGGCGAGCAGGGAGATAAGGGAAAAGGCGTATGGTGAGAGCATAGGGGTAATGGGGGATGTAGAGCGGTTAAGGGCTGTAATAGAAGGGTTGTCGGATGCGGAGAGGACGTACGAAAACATAGGACGAATAATAGGCGTGGGTCGAGAAACGGTTAGGCGCGCGGTGTTAGCGTACGGATATGAGGAAATGATGCCGCAGGACAGACACGATTCGGCGATAGAGCATGAGTTGACGGAATGGGTAAAGAGTATAGCGCAAGGCGAAAGGGTAGAGGAGAACGTAAGGATAGACGGGAAAGAGATAGACGTGTATTTGCCCGACAGGAAGATAGGGATAGAGTTGAACGGGGCGTATTGGCATTCGACGAAAGTAAACAATGACAAGTACAACATAGCGCACAAGCAAAGGAAGTTGTGGGAGCAAGGGATATTCGTTATTGAGGTATGGGACACGGAATGGCGGGAGAAGCAAGAGATAGTAAAGGATTATATCAGCGCGAAGTTAGGGAAGATAACACAGCGCATAGCGGCGAGGAAGTGTACTGTTGAAGAGATAAGCGACAAAGAGAAGGGCGAGTTTTTGGAGCGGTATCACATATTAGGCAATTCGAGAGATGAGGTTGCATACGGGTTAAGGACAAAAGACGGCGAGTTGGTGGCGGTAGCGACATTCGGAAGGAATTACAGAACGGCGGCGGACGTGGATGTGCACCTTAATAGGTGGTGTGCGAAAGCCGATACGATAGTGCAAGGGGGTTTTAGCAAGGTGTTCGGGTATGCGACGGAGAAACACAAGGAATGGAACACGATAGTCACGCACACGGATTTAAGGTGGTCTAAACGCGATGATAATGTGCATATGAACAACGGGTTTAAGTGCGAGGGATATTTATCGCCAAGTCCAATGGTGTACAGGAACGGGAGATTGTTAAATTCGTTAGCGTTGAAAAAGAGCAGGATAAAGAAAGCGTACCCGGCGGCGGATGTGGATAAACCGACAATGGAATTGGTGGACGAGTTAGGAATTATAGTTGTGTATGACGCAGGAAAGACAAGAAACGTGTGGAGGCGGAATAATGGAAGATAACGAAGTAAAGGAACGGATTCATAAGCTGTCGGATGCAATAAGGACGACAAGAAGAATAAAGAACATAACGCAGAAAGAGTTGTCCGAAAAGGCGGGGGTATCAACGTCTATAATATCGCAGATAGAAAATCATAAGATAGTGCCGAGGTTAGAAACGGTTATAAAATTGACGACGGCATTGGAGATGACAATAGAGGTAAGCAAGGCGTGGAAGTGGTACGCGTGAAATTTTGACGGAAAATGCTCAAAACGGACAGTTTGCGCATACTATAATTTAGGAGCACCGCAAGAAAGAAAAAAATACAAGGCGGTGAAAGTGGTAAAAATGAAAGAGTATCAAAGAATTACGGAAAGAAGAGGAACACCGCTTGTGATGTCCATGTGGGCAGGTGATAGCGAGTCGCTGAAAATATACAACCGTCTTGCCGAACTCGAAGATAAAATCGAGAGTGGAGAACTTGTAGACCGCAACGAATACCTTGACCGACCCGCAAGAGAAATACTCAATCGCATGTTCCAAATAATAGGGCGGTCGCAGGACAAACCCGAATACCGAAACCGACTGACATCCGATATGTTGGATGCGATAGACGAGTTTGCCGACAAGTATGGCGTGGAGGTGGAAGAATGAGAGAGCGTATATCGCGCGGCAAACGCATCGACAACGGCGAATGGGTTTATTGGGATAGATATGGACGGATAACTGACATCAACGGAGAGCCGACAAAAACCGAAACAGACATCCCAACACTTATTCCATATCCTACATATATTTCTGATTTGCCCATAATAAACGACGAAACCGTCGGTGACTACACAGGTTTAACCGACAAAAATGGCAAGAAAATTTTCGAGGGGGATATTGTAAAATCGTGGAGCAGTTGGTGGAGAACGCCTGGACTGATAGAAGTTGAAACCTACGAGGTAGTCTGCAAGCATTTAGGTGGGTTATATCTAAAAAGAGGAATGCCAAACGGAGAAAAGTCAACGAGCTTAAATCGTTCTTCAACGGTTGAAGTCATCGGCAACATACACGACAATCCCGAACTCTTGGAGGAGGAAGAATGAAGTATACCGAGATACTAAAACTCAAAAAAATGTTGGAAGAAGCAAACATACCGTTTACGTTCACGGATGACTTTTTTAACGTGAAAGAAAAAATCGACACAGGTGCACCTAATGTCAAAGCCTTTTACTACCATCAGTACCCAGCGTATCAAATACGACTTGGCGACCTTGCGGACGCGATAGAGCATTGCTACTCGATAGGATGCTTAGCAGATAAGCTCGAAATAATGGGCGGGCTGACAGACGAAGAGATGGACTACGACAGCGTGCTCGGCTATCTCACAGCCGAAGAGGTGTTCAAGCGGTTTAAGTATTGCTGGGAACATCAGACGAGTGCTTATAAGGAGGACGAAAACAATGGCTGAAAGAGAGAAGATAATCGAAATCTTAAAGCAAACAAGCGACATTTGGAAGGAAGAGGAACGTTACGGCTATATTGTAAGTGTAGACCTCGAAAAAATCGCCGCCGACGCGCTTATTGCCGCAGGTATTGGAGATGTGAAAGAGGCGAAGTTTGAATCTGACCATTATCGGAGGATGTGGCAAGGAGCGTTGGTTGAATTGAAGCAAGCAGAGCACCGCGCCGAAATTGCGGAACGCAAATATATGATTGCGCTTAATAAATACGCAAAATGCGATAGGAAGTTGACTCATCACAACAAAATGACGACGACATACGACAAGGAAATCACAAAGCAAGCCGAAAAGGAACTCGCGGAGGAAAGGGAATGAGAACAGTAAATGAACAAGTAAAGAAAGCAGGATATTATTATATAGGTCATTTCGGTCGTGGTAATTTGCAGATAGACTTTACAAATTGTCGAATAGCTATTTGTTTTGAAAATCAACACAAAATTTTCGATTTGCTTCTCAAAATATTTGATGTGGATTCAGAAGACGGTGTATATTTACAATCAATAGAGGGTAAATATTGTCGTGTAATACTTGATGATAATTTTAAGATACAAGCATTACAACATATCGTCAAAGATGACAATGTTATATTGATTGATGAACTTAATAATAAGAAGGAGAACAAGAAATGAAAGACTATAGGAGATTGACAAAATGGTCTGAATTAGGAACTTTACACGTTTTTGATATAAACGGCAAAGAAGTTCCGTTGTGCGATGTGTCGCCGATAGATACTGACAATTTAGCAGGTAGGCTTGCATATCTCGAAGACAAAATCGAGGATGGCACGCTAGTGGAAGTTCCGAAAGAAGTCGTGGTTTATACGCCCGGCGTGGTGCTGACACCCGAAGAGAGAGAAGAGGAAATGCGTTTTGCAAACGAGGAACGCAAGCAAGCCGTGAAAGAGTTTGCGGAGAAACTGCGCGACAAAGAGTTTTCCGCGAAGATAGGTTCGGAATGGTTCGCAGTAGTGAAATCGCGGGATATAGACGAGTTTGTCAAGGAGGGAGGTGTGCGAAGAATGAAGCAGATTGACGGTGAATACATTGTGAAACTTCAAGCGGCGACCATTCGCAAATTCGCGGCAGAGGATAGCGATTATCCCGATTGTCGGGCAATCAGAGCAAACGAGCGAGCGATTCAAAAGTGGCTCGATAAGATAACCGATAACGCAGACGAGCAACGTCAGATATTGGGCGTTATCGAGCGCGGAAATTGGAATATGGAAGATACGACATTTAAGCCGATATTCGACGAATTGCGGGCTTTGGGGTATGAGATTGTGATTGAGAGGGCGAGGAATGAAAGCAATTCTGATGAGCATTAAGCCGAAGTGTTGCGAGAAGATTTTCAGCGGAAAAATGACAATCAAAGTGTGCAAGACCGCGATTGAACCGCCGTTTAAGGAGTATGTGTATTGCACGAAAGAGCGAATGACAAGGGTGCCGTCCATGTATGCGTATTTGCATAAAAATGAACCGAGGGCGTGTGCGGAGTATGGCACAATCGAAACATGGGGCGAAATCGGCGATGTGATAGTTAATCCTCATTTGGATTCCAAGCATGTTTCGTTCGGGATGCACGGCAAGGTCATCGGCGAGTTCGTGTGTGACAGAGCGGACGATTATGCCTACGATTATTCCGACGGCGTGGATATTGATGACGATAGTTTGCTTGAAACTTGTTTTGAACGGGACGAAATCAATATTTATGCGAACGGTAAAAAAATTCGCGGTTTGCACATCACCGAGCCGAAGTTGTACGACAAGCCGAAAGAGTTGGGAGCATTTATAAAAATTTGTCCTATGAAAAATCCTGATTGCGCCAAATGTGAATGGTATTCGGAATATAGCAATACTTGTACAAATTATGTCACTCGCCCGCCGAAGTCGTGGTGTTATGTGGGGGAGGTAGTGGAATGAAACAAACAAAGATAGATTGGTGTGACTGCACGGAAAATTGCGTGGTTGGTTGTCCGAGAGGGTGCGAGTATTGTTATGCGCGCAGAATGAACGAGCGGTTTAAGTGGGTGGAAGATTGGAACGAGCCGCAGTTTTTTCCCGAACGGTTAAAGGCTTTTGAAAGCAAAACCCCGAAAAGCGTGTTTATCAATTCTATGAGCGATATTGCATATTGGGAAAGAGATTGGGTAGTTGCATTATTCCGCGCGATGATTGAGAATCCACAACATAGATATATCGCGTTGACAAAGGATTATGAGAAGTGGTGCAAGGTGAGAGAAGAGGCGGTAGAAAGCACGACGGAAGATTTGTCAATTCTCAACGACATATTCTTTGTGGGCAGAACGGTGGACAAAAACGACAGAATGCCCGACGATTTTATCACGGCAGATTTTATCAACATAGAGCCGATAGAGGAAGAAATTGACACATGGCGGTTAGTAGGATATGTAGATAGTGAAGATGATATATTTGCAGTGCCCGCAGGACGAGCAATTATCGTGGGGGCAGAAACGGGAAACAGAAAAGGAAAGGTCGTGCCGCAAAAGTATTGGATTGACAAGCTCGTGAGATTTGCCGACGAATGGAAAATCCCTATATTCATGAAAGAGAGCCTGCGCCAGCTTATGGGCGACGAGTTCCGGCAAGACAAGTTGCCGTGGATGGAGAGGATATAAACAGACATCACGCACCGCGCGGCAGATGAATAAAAATTTCATCAAATAAAAAGAAACCGTTGACAGTCTGCCGTATATGGTGTACACTATATACAAACAAAGGACGGAGGGACAGACCGCAGAAAAAAAATGAAAAGGTATAGTGTGTCGGAGCTTTATAGCAAAAATCGTTTTCATTATGTTGCAAGGACGGACAACCCCGACAAGTATGTTGAAAGGTTCAAGAAGATAGTTGACGGGTGGCGCGAACGCGTTAAAGAAGAGAGCGAATGGACAAGCGAGTTTATCGGAATGAGAATTACCGACAGCAAAACAAAGGAAGTCGTATTTGAAGAAATTCATTATTCCGAAGAACTCGGCTACAGAAAGGAGTATGAGTTGGTGGATGTCGGTTACGGATGTCAGGTCAGCAAAGGACATTGGGTTAAATTATAAAACACAGCCCCGCGCGCAGGGCGAAAGGCGCGCAAAGGAGTTTGAAATGTTCGCATTGTCTTACAAGGGTGAAATCAACGACGAAAACGTATATGATACGCTTGAAGAAGCGGAACGAGCGAGAGAAGAAGAAATCCGCGACGCTTGCCGAGAGGATGCGCGCGACGGGTGTTATTCAAAGAGGCGGGAAGCGTTCTATTGGCATGCGTTGCAAGTGGTAGAGCTGTGAGAAAAAACCGCACGGACGCGTACGAGGTGGCAAATGAGAAGCAAGGAAGCAATTAAGAGAGCGCAAAAAAAGTATGAGGCAAGTGGCGCAATTGCAAACGCAACAAAATCATATCGTTTGAAGTGTCATAAGATGTATGATGCGGATATAATAGCAAAGTTGGACGAGGTGGGAAATAAAAACGGTTATATCAAAACGTTAATCAGAAACGACATAAAAAAGCAGGGATAACACTTCGCTTTTTATGTTGTAAGCTGGTTGAAAGTCAGTTGCTATTTTTTTGAAACAAATTCGACAAAAACGATTGCATTATCTCCGTATATGGTGTATACTATATACAAACAAAGGACAGCGGGAAAGACCGCAGGGAGATTAAAATGAAATACACTTACAAAGACGCTCTCGAAAATGTCGTTAAGGAAGACCAATACATCCTAATCATCGAGCTTGACGGCAATCGAATTGCTCTTTCGCGCGATTGGGGGTGCGGGACATCGTTCGGGCATTACTTTACCGCAAAATTGAACGGCAAAACCGTATGCACACGTTGCAGGGCGGAAATAGGGATAAAAAAAGCACTTAAAGTGTTGAACGAACAATAATTAAAAGCCCCGCGCGCCGGGCGAAAGGTGCGCAAAGGAGTTTGAAGATGAAGTACACAAGGGTTTATGGAACGTATGGAAACGGCGCAAGGCAGTTGGTGGGTTACAGAGCGGAGAACGGAGCGTACATTGAGTGCGAGTACAATTCGGGCGGATGCGCGATGAAGACAAGACCCGATTGGTATTATGCGGTAAACGACAGAGGGGAGTTGCACGCATATGATACATTGCGCGAAGCAAAACAAGTTGTTGAAACGGGCAAGAGCGACTTGGATTTGTTTAAGGATTAAGTCGAAACCCCGAAAGGGGTATGCGGGAGATGACCTACCCGTACTGATGATGACAGGTCGAAGGAGATAACATATGACGAGCAAGGACAAGATTTTGAAGGTGTTAAACGAAACACAGGCGTACGGCATGATGGAGAACGCAATGGGGGGATTGATACCTATCCCAAACGAGATGGTGGCAAATTATCTTGCGGCGGCGGGAATTGGTGACATCAAGGCAAAAACGGAGTTGTTGATGCAGTCGCAGATAGAGGCGGCTGTTTATAAAAGGGCATTGACGACGGTGTGTCAGTACGAGGATAGAGCGGAAGAGGTGATACGGGAAGCAAGGAAAGAGATAGAATATTATACCGAAACGATAGTGGGGGAGGTGACGGAGAGGATAAACGAGCTGTTGAAGGACAAAAAGGGTGGTGACGACAAGCAGAAGGAGGATTAAAAAGGGTAAGAGCAAAGGGTGAAGTGACCGAATTAAGGAAGTTGTGCTATAATAAGCACAGAAGAGATAGGGAAAGACCTATCGTGAGGTGAAGGAGAATGGCAATGTTGGATTGGGCTGGATTCGGTTACATGAGCCTTGCGGTGTTTGTCGCCGTTGTTTTGACGGAAATAGTCAAATATCCCATCAAGAAAAAATTGGGAACGTCAACAGGTTACGGTTGGTTGTATATACTCTTGTCGTTGGTATTGGCGACAGGGGTATATGCGTTATATTGGTACATAGCGAATGACAAGACATTCCCGATAGGAGAAACGACATTACGCAATTATGTATCGTTTATGGCGTTAGAGCAAGCGATGTTCAACCTGATATGGGAGAAGGGATTGAAGGTCGTGGTACAAGGGATAGTGAGCAAGATAACGGGCGTACACAAAGCGGTCGTGGGTACAGTTATGGAAGTCACGGGCGTTAATGACAAGTTAGACGAGATAAAGATAAAGGACGATACAGGCGGCGCGGATTTAGGCGAGATAGCGAAGAGCGGCACGAGTTTGTGGGAGAAGATAAAGAAGTTGTTCGCCAAGAAAAAAGAAACGAAAGAAGTTGCGACGAAAACAAAGACATTGGCAAAACCGGTATCAATACACGACAAGAAGTGAGGTAAGGACATGAACGTATTAAACAGAGATGATGTTCAAAGAGCGTTAGACCGTATAGCGGGCAAGACAAGTTGGAATGTGGACGCGATAATAGATGAAGCGGAAAGATTCGCAATGGAGAACGGATATACGGACAGGGACTTTGCATACGAAGATGGAGATGCGGAGTATTATTTTGAGTGCGTTAAGCCCGCAACATACGTTTATGACGAGGACGGCGAGTTGGATTACGGCAACGACGACAGCGAGTATTGGTTGTGGTTGATACGCGATAAAAAGACAGGGCGTAGTGTATACAGAAAATATTCCCCTCAATACGAAGAGAAGTTTAAGGGCACCCGAAAGGCAAGTGCAAACAAGGCACAGGGCGTTAAGGCGGACGAGAAGAAAGAAGTGTTCGTTTATAAGGCAATGGATGTAAACGGAAACGGTGTGTTCAAGGTGTTCTATGACGACGGAACATACGAGATATTGAAAGGCGGCAAGGCATCCGAAAGAAAGTTCAATGATTATGATAAAAGGGTGTCGATGGAAACATTGAGGCACGCAACGGCACCGCCCAAAGGAAAGGCGAGAAGGGCAAGTGCACGAAAGGTAATGGCGGCACAAGACGGATGGACGTATTACGAGGATTTGACACACGAGGAGCAAGAGATATATTTGTATGCCAAAAACGATGGTAGGTTGTATGAAAACATGACGAAGCCCATAATGCGCAATATGGCGCGCAAGATAAACAATGGGACATATGACAAGGATAAGGCGGTAGTTGCGTGGGAGTATTTGGTTAAAGCCGCGATAGAAAAGTACAATAAAGAGTTCGACGACGAACAGATAAGGCTAACACCTGCAAGCCGTAAGAGGGTTGCGCAGGTGATGGTAGATAGCTACGAGGAGAATGTAAACAATATGGCGCAAGAAACGAAGAGCGGGCGTAAAAACGCAAATAGGGGTGTACAAAGAGCACGAAGAGTGGTACGCAGAAACGCAGACGGTTGGCGTAAGGGTGTAAGGTATTCGGTAAAAATCAATTTGGGGTATCAAGAAACATACGCAGATAGGGTTCAGTCTGACGATACGATAACGGTTGGTGAGCTGATAAAAGAATTATCGTATTATGATGACGATATGCCCGTGGTTATGTATAGCGGCAAATATTATGACACAAGTTGGTATAGCATAGAAGGCGTTGACCAGCTGTTTAATGAAGAAACGGACAGCTGGGAAGATTTTGTGCAGATGAAGGCATATAAGAAACGCAACATAGACGACGTTTTATATGACGGTGGTGATTTTGATTGTATAAGAGTTGGTGAATTGAAAGAGCGTTTGTCGGATTACGAAAAATCGGATATGATAATAGTGGATGGCGAGAGCTATTATTATGGAATAGACAGTGTAGAATTACAAGAGGATTACAGCCAAGGATATTTTGAGGATGACCAAGACCCGAATATGTTGGTTGATGACGGATGGGAATGGGGTGATTACATAGACGAGAGCGTAGAAGGTTCAGCCCGCCGCAAGTCGGGAGCGCAAAGAGTCGCGCGGAAGAAAGTAAGGGCGAAAGCAGATAACGTTGTGGATGTGGCAGACCTTGCACAATTTATAAAGAATGCAGTAAGGACATTGCAAACAAGCGATGCGACAAACACCCGTTATATATTGGACGAGAATTTGGCGGTTTATGTGGGTTGGTCATATGATGACGGGGGTTCGATGGGATATGGCATACCTGACGATAGCGGAGAGTATGTAATTTATGCGGGTGTTAAATTGCGCAACGATTCGTATTGGGCTGACTACGATTGGTTGGATTATCCTTACGACAAAGAAACAGGGGATGTGTGGGATAATGGGTCTTATATTTCTCCTGACGAAGATTATGATTATATCGCAAGGGAGTTGAGCAAGGCGTATCAAGATATATTGCAGGAGGTCGCCAGCGGACATGATTTAGGTTATGGCGTGGACGATTATGATAATCGTGATTATGACGACGATTACGACGAATACGACGAATACGAAGATTAAACAGACGGAGGTATAGGACAATGTACGATTATGAAACAGCAGTAAGAGAAGATGTTCAACAAGCGATAGAAGATAATTACACCGAGGATGAAATTATACAGCATTTGGCAGAAGATAGGGATGAATGGGAAGAAAAATTATATGATGATTTGTGGGTTGACGATAGCGTGACGGGGAATGCAAGTGGGAGTTATACGTTTAACAGTTACGAGGCTGAACAGAACATTGCGGGGAATTGGGGTCTTTTGTCGGAGGCATTAGACGAGTTCGGCGAAAGCGGCGCGGATGCAATAGGCAATGGAGCGGAATGGTGCGATGTAACGATAAGGTGTTATTTGTTAGGTGGAGCATTGAGTTCTGTTCTTGACGAATATGAAGAAAGATATGCAGATGAAATCAAGGCATATCAGGGAGAATAAAGAAAAATGAAAGGCACAAGGAAACGGGTAAGAGCGGCGAATATTTATTTAGAGAATCTGCGATATGCAGTTGATAACGGAGAGTTAGACAAGTTCAGGGAGTCGAGCATAACAAGCAGACAGTGTTTGAAAGATATTGCCGACGCAATCAAAAGCAATTATGACGGATGGAGGTTGAACGGCGACATCGCGGGCGACATAATCAATCAATACGGGATTGATATGGTTAAGTACGTGTTGGCGACGGTTATCAAAGAGCAAGAGTGGGACGGGAGGTATTCGGCGGATAACCGTCAATGGTTGGAAGATGTTCCCGTTTCCAAAAGCGAGGACGTTCGCAGAAGATTGACGACAAGCGTACATCCCGGTTTATTGGATATGTTTATGACGCAAGTCCGAAAGCACGAACGCGGCAACGGAACAACGGCAAGCAGAAAGGTTATGCGCGCAAATAAAGGCGTGGGCAAAGAAAGTCCTTATCCGCAAGGTAGCGTGATGGACGACGCGTGGTTGATGTGGCAACGAGAGTTGCAGGGGAAAACGCCACCGGAAATCACCGAAGGACAAATATTCGATATGGTTAATGACGTGGTGGCGCGCCATTATCCTGATTTGCATCCCGATTCAGATGCGTTTGCAGAAAAAAGTCTTGATATAGGAACGGAGTTGTTATTAGATGCAGGAGTGGATTTGTGGGCTGGTATGAATAGAAAAAAAACAAAGGCACGCAAAGTCCGTGCGATGTACGAAGCGTTAGACGGAATGGGCGGAGAAAGCGATTATGTATCAACGGGCGACATAGTAGACGATGGCGGTTATACGTACGAGATAGTGTCGGTGTTGGATGTAAAAGAGGACAGCGGATATGAGGTGGCGTTAGCCGAGGCTGTTAATGCAGACCGTGGGATAACGGAGTTTTTAGTGCTGTTAAACGGCGACGTTGATTGGAAAGACGATAGCATGGAAGCGGCGCGTGAGTTTTACGAGAACACGGATTATAGCGAGTTGGATAATATAGACGAGGAGGACGTGGAAATGGAAGATAGTTTTGATATGTACGAAGCGGACGACGATATAGTGGCGGCATATCGTGAGTCGGGGGACAAGAAGAGCGACGATAAGAACGAGGCGAGAAAGCGCGCGAGAGAAAGGTGTGCGAAGCGCAAAAAAGAGATGCAAGCGAAAAAAGTAGCGGAGATGCGCAAGAGAGTTCACGCGAGCATTGAGAAGTCCATGAGAGCGGCGAAGCACAAGGACAGAGAAAAGCCCGTAAGTATTATGGCGATGGCAAAGAAAGACGGGAAGAGCGTGAAGTGGAACGTGGAGATAAAAGCAAGCATTACGGAAAAGGGCAAGAGATATAGCGTACAAGGCGTCAGACAGTTGGCGGAAGCGATGGGAGTAAAGCCTAACGAATTGGACGTGGCGGCGATGTACGAGGCGTGCAAGCAGAACGGGTATAACGCATTGGCAATAGAAAACGGCAATGCGAAGTTCGGTAAGGTGCAAGCGGAGAAAGATAAGGCACAGGAAGAATGGGAAAAGATATACGATAAATTTTTGCAAATAGGGGAAAAGTACGAACCCGACAAGAAAAAGATAAAGGAAGAGGTTGACAAGTTGTATGACCAACATAATGATGATGCGACGTGGACATTAGCGTATATGCGATGGTTGGATGGATATGACAAGAAGGGCGATAAGAAAAGCAAGTAATTAAGAAAAAAAACAAGGAGAAGAAAGCAGATGGATAATATGACAGTAATGATAATATTGGGAGTGTTCGCAGGGATAGGCGCGATAACAATTATTGCGTTGGCTGTTACGCAGGCGGTGGTGCTTATAGCGGGGATAAAAGACAGGGTAAGCAAGAATATCGCGGCGGTCAAGGAACACAACACGGCGGTCGTAGAAGACAAGAAAGAGCGCAAGCGTATGATAATGGAGAAGAAACAAGACATAGAGAATTTGCGTACGGCAGACACGTTAGCGAAGTTAGAGGGCAAGAAACAGCAAATACCCGTAAAGACGGAACGGTCAAAGTTCGTGATGTTCAATTTTGCGCAAACAGAACAAGCAGAACAGGCGGAGCAAGAGGAAGTCGTAGAGGAGAGCAAGACGAAAGCCGAGATAAAGAAAGAAGAAAAGGCAGAGAAGAAAAGGGCGAAGCAGGAAGCGAAGATACAAAAGATGCAAGAGAAAGTGGATAAAGCGAGGGCAAAGGCGCAAGCCGATGCGGAATGATGGTGTTGCGGGAATTGTGCTATAATAAGCATAGAATGACAAGAGGTGTCAAATGGCAAAGGTAACGATACGAGAATATGATTCAAGCGAGCCGTCGGTATTGACGGGGGCGTATGACCTTCCGATATATATACCGGGTTATGCGAATTTCGGACCGGAAAACGAGCCGACATTGATAGCGGGCGGCGATAATGCACTTGCGACATTCAGGAGCATATTCGGTGACACGCCGTATGTGTTCAAGGCAGACCAAGTAATAAACGGTGAAACGGTAAGATACAAAGGCGATTACGAACAAAGCTACATTGAAGCATACGAGTACGCGTCTTTGGGTTATCCTATTGTGTATGAGAGAGTGACACCGTTTAAGTTACAAAAGGCGAGTGCGACGTTGAACATACAAAGAATACGTGCAACGGCGACACACACAATAAGTGCAGGAAACAGCGAGAGCACAAATGCGGCGACAAATGTAACGTTTACCCGGACGGGCGATAGTGCGCCATACACATACACAGCGGATTTAGGCGAAGATGACGTATTTAAGGACAGTTGGTTCGGCGCAAGGGCAAACGGAGCGAACGGAGCATACGGTGTTGATATTGGCGATTACGGATATGATTGGGACGGTACGAATTGGACATCCGAAGATGATACGGCGGTACAAGAGGGCGGTTCGGTCAACGTAGGAGCAGGGAGTATCGTTATCGTAACAAACACAGAGATATTCGGTTCGGGAGTGACAAGTGGCACGGGCACGGTGACGTGGTGGACGAACGTAAGAGCGTATAGGTTCACCGCGAACATAAACAATAACACGGCGGCGAATGCACAAGTAGAGTTCTCCACAAACGGGAGTAGTTGGACGGACGTTACAAGCGTGGCGACATACAATAATGCGGAGAGAACATACGGCGATTTGCTGACGGTGCAAGTGAACAGCGCGTCAAGCGTAACGTTTAGATTTTCGCCCCCGAACATATCGGACAATATCACCGAGAGCGCGACACCTGTGGCAAATAATACGGGTAACACGTTAGTCATTGAAGCGAAGTATGGTGGTGAGTACGGTAACGCAATAAGAATATCGGTTGCCGCAACGAACGCGTCCGATTTGTTTAGGCTGACGGTGGTAAACGGCGAGAACACGGAAACATTTAACGTGAGCCTTGCACGCGACGACAGCGCGTTTATTGGAAACATATCGAGCAATTACATACAAGTGAGCGCGCAGAGTTTAGCGGCTATTCCCGGAGATGCAACGGGGTTATTGATACAAACGCAAACAGAAACGGCGTTATCGGGCGGCGGCAATCAAAGCGCAAGCACATCACAGCCCGACGAGTTCACGGTAGCGGCGATGTACGAGTTGCTTACGGGCAACAGTTACGGCGCAGGAGTTGCAGATGACACGGCGACAAACGAGTTTTGGGAGAAGTTCGAGGATAAGGACTTAAACGATTACGGTATATTCACAACAGGCGCATATCCGTTATATGGCGGTTCAAATGATTGGCAAGCGGCACAGCGCGAGTTGGCGGCGGTGAGTGAGTACGGTTTAGGTTTTGCGTTAGTGGACGCCAAGGCGAACGTAACGGCGCAGAATTTGAGCAATCAGTCGGAGATGCAAGCGTGGGTAGCAGGAACAAATTCGCGGACAGAGCCGTATGGTGCGTATGGCGCAATGTTCTTTGAGAGCAGAACGGTGACGACATCATTCGGCGACCAAGAGTTGCCCGCGTCGTTCTGTTATGTGCAGAATTTTATCAAGCAATTAGGGTTGTATCAACCGTGGGAAGCAACGGCAGGAACAGGCACGAACGCGAACGGCAGGGGTGTGGTCGGCGGTATTGTTGACAAGAAAAAGTTAGGCGGAAGCGTAAGCGATATGTTACAGCCTGATATTGGCGTGAGAGTTAATCCGATACAATACATAAGAAACGTAGGGAATGTAATAATGGGCAATGCGACGTTGAATAATAATTCGCGTGGGCTGGTAAATTATTCTTTCCTGAACATAAGGGTATTGACGGCGATAGTAAAGAGGTTTTGGTATTCGTTAGGCAAGACGGTATTGTTTGAGCAGAACGATATGGTAACGTATTTGACGTTGAAGAATGCGGGACAGACGTTTATGGACACTTTGTTGGACAGGGGGTTGAGGACAGAGGACAGCAACGGCAATGCAGTTGATCCTTACACGATAGAGCGGGTAGCGACGACGGAAAGGGCAACGTTGAAGATAAAGGTAAGTTATTATCCGATTGAAGCGATAGAGAAAGTGGAAGAAGAAGTCGAGTTGAAAGACGGATATGTAAACGTAACGGAAGTATAAAGGAGTGACAAGATGGCAGAGAACATGATTCCGACGTGGGAGTTAGGAAACAATCCGAATTTGTATAACCCGCAATTAGAAAGGAATTTTGACCTCATAATAATGGGGTTGGATGATTTGACGAATCCGTTGACGGGCACGGCGTGGGACAATGGCAAGGAGAGCATAACAATATCGTGTCAGAATTTGAACGAGCCGGCAGAAACGACGGGGACGGTATCTCATGTGTATCAGAACACAGAGGTAAAGTTTTCCAACGGCAGGACGACATTCGGCGACATCACGGCGACGGTACGCGATTTAGTGGGCGCAGACGCATACGGGATATTCAAGGAATTAAAGCGCAGAGCGTCTAACGCGCAAACGGGCGAAGCGGGCGAGCCGAGCGATTATATGTTTAATTGTTATGTGATAGACCGCAAGGCAAGCACGAAGATGATAAACAGAATAAGGAAATATTCGTATTGTTTCGTGTCGGAGATAGGTGGCAGAACGCACAGCAGGGACGGGGACAACATAGCGACGTTTAGTGTGACAATCAAGACATCGTTAATGACAGATGAAAGCGTAGAATAAGGAGAGCAAAAAATGGGAAAGTATTATTTGGACGAAACAAGACAAGGTTATAAGATTGCCGAATGGTACACTTATAAAAAAGCTCCGTACGGGTTGATTGTATTGGTAAAAAGACCGAAAGATTGGGTTGTCGGTTGGGGTTATGATATGAGAGATGGTCGTTGGGCGCAGGGTCATTATGATTTTGCGAGTAAGGACGATGCGGTGGAGTTTATTCGTGATAATTATAGCGGCGCATTACGGACGAGCAAAGATGCAATCGAGGAACAAGTCAAAAATTATGGTGCGCCGCGTCTTGCAACAATGAAGAAAAGGGGTGCAGAATTGTCAAGGAACAAGTCACGCATGATGACGAGAAGAAATGCGGATTATGAGGGAAAGGTCGTGTTCGATGAGGTGGACGAAGAGGACTCTTTGCAATGGGACGTTTCGGATTGGTATTTTGATGATGATGCTTTATATGGGGATGATTATACAGACGGTATAATCATTATGGGCAATCGGTGGTTCAATGGCAGGATATATTCAAGAAATCATGAAAAAGAGATTAGAGAAATTCTTAATTATTATGATGACTCCGAGGTATTGAGCGAGTTGGAAAAAGTAACAGGGAAGGAGTACGCAAGTAGAGATATAAAAGGATATTCGCAGAGCGATTGGAATGTGTTGTATTATCCCGTGGGCGAGTTTTCCGAGGAACAGTTAGACGAGATAGAGGATGCGTATTTTGGGAAATATGATATATACAGGAACAGAGATGATGAAGATGAGTGGGTTGTTGTTTTCCATTCCGACAATAGACCCGTCAAAAAAATCATATCCGAGCAAACGGGTTATCCTGAAAGCGATATTGTCGTGCGAAAGATAAGCGGTTATACAAGAACGCCTAATTATGTTGATGCATCGTTGGTTAAGAGAAATCGTCGGAGATATAAATAATGTAATCGGCGCGAAGCCGTAAGAATAGAAAACGAAAAGACAGGGAGATATTGAAGAAATGAGAAGCACAAACAAATGCGGAATAGCAAGCGGCGCGATTGGTATCATAGTAAGCGTGATGATAATCGTATTCGGCGCGTTAATGACGGCGGCAATCGCGTTAGATTTAGGCGGTTTATGGACGGAGTTGGTAATCAATCCCGCTATGGACACAAGCGCACAGCCTGAAACGGTGGGAATATTCGGGGTGGTTGCTGACAAGGCGAGCGAGTGGGTGTTGGCAATCCCGACAAACATACAGCCCGTATTAGGCGCGATTATTATGATTGTGGGTGTTGCAGGATTATTGGTTAGTATATTCTGCATAAAGAGAACAAAGGACACGAAAAATGTATATGGCGCATTCGGTGTGATAGAATTATTTGTCACGGCGGCGTTGGTAGCATCTATAATATATTTGGGTGTTATCGGCACAGCGATATTGCCGTGGTTGGCGGTAGCGATGGCGTGTGCGGTGATAGGACTTGTTATGGCGGCGTTGAAGTTGGCGGCGTATGACAAGGAAGCGAAAGCGGAAAGGCTGGCGAAGAAGGTACAAGCGGCACGTGCGGCGGAGAGAAACAGATTGAGCCGTGGCACAGCGAAAGGCGGCAAGGTGTTGAGCAAGCCCGTAGCGATACGCAGGAACAATGTAGCGGCACAGACGAAAGCGGAAGAACCCGTGAAGAGTGCGCGCAAGATAAGGAAGAACAAGTAAAACATAGGAAAGGAGTAGCGAAGATGATACGAGAAATCAAGGACAGAAACGGTTACCCGCTCGGAAGAGTAATAGAAAACGCAGGTGGAAACTTGGAGTATTACACTTACGGGCGGGACGGCGGACTTATCGGGATATGGTACCCCAGCCTCAATCAATACATAGCGTATGGCAGGGGCGGTAATGGTATGATAGCGCAGTCGGACATAGGAAGCGGTGAAGTATATCGTGTGTACCACGAAAATAACAGGTAGGCAAGAGCAATGAAGTACGAGATTAAGGTCAAGAACGGTAGCAAGACAAAGGTAATGCGTTATGAAGCGGCGAGTCAAAAGGGCGTGAAAAAACTTTTGAAGATGGCGGCGGATATGGGCGGAGAATTATACGATATGGAAGGAAACGCCATACAGGAATTTGTGACGAGTCCTGACGCGCGCATACAAATATTGATTGACGCTATCAACGCGGAATGGGTGGCGATAAGGCAGTACGAGGCGATGAAACCTAATTTTAGCGAGGACGAGCAGAAGGTTATCGAGGACATATTGCAGGAAGAGAAAGTTCATGTAGGACAGTTTCAGGCAATAATGGACAAGTATGCGGCGACGAACGAAAGCGTGGCGGAAGGCGTTGAGGAAGCGCAGGAGCAGGAACAAGGCGGCGTTGACACGGCGGACGACACGATGGTAACGGACGATTTTGTGGACGCTAGTATCGTTAGAAAGAAGAGTGTTAAGAGGAACGCGAACAAAGGGAAAGGCAAGACGTATTCGGAATGGTTCGATGAGGGCAATAAGTTCGGGCAGACTTTTGATGAGTATGTGAAGAAAGATTTTCCCGAAGCGGAGTCTTTGCGTAATGCGACGGCACAAGAGATATGGGACAAGGCGGACAGATTCTATGATTTTTATCCTAACGACAGCGTGGAGAGAGAAAGGGCGTTTGAGTTCGCATCCGAGGAATTAGGTAAAGATTACGACGAGATATACAATAAATGGTTAGAAGGCGGTCGCAAGTATTCTAGTGCAAAGAAGGTTCGCACAAGAAAGGTGCGTGCAAGCGTACAAGAAGCGATAGACGATGAAGTAATCACGGAAGAAGAAGCGCGTCAAGCGTATGCGTTAGGGTTAGCTGACGCGCTGAAAGAGGACGTGGAGTTGGATTTAAGCGCGGAGATTGAAGTCGAAGACCCGAAAGACCACGACCAAGTAGAACAAGCGATATACGATATGGGTACACAAGACGGCGAGAGTATAGAAGAGGTGGATGAAACCGAGGACGAGGAATACGACGAGGATTATTCGGAGTTCGAGGATTTCGATGACGACATTGATTTTGACGGCATGGAGGAAGAAGAATGAAACTTGCGGTTGTAAATCAAGCATATTTGGAACAAGCAGATGAAGATGATTTTTCGGTAGCAGGAACAAGCTATCATAACGTAGATGTGCGGGCGACGTATAACGATTTGGTGCGTGCATTAGGTCAGCCGACATATAGTGAGGCAAGCGAGGACGGAAAAGTTAATGTTGAGTGGTGGGGATATGTAGAAGACAATCAAGGTGTCAAGGTGCCTAATTCGGAGTGGACATTATATGATTGGAAAGAGTCCGAAAACCCGAAAGATAACCCGACAGAGATATATGAGTGGCATATTGGTGCCAAAGGTAGCATAAGCGCGGATAATGTGCAAGATTTAACCGTGCGTGAGTTACCGCGTGTTAAGAAAGCAAGTAGAGAGGCAAAAGATAAATACAGCGATATTTTACAGTTAAAATCGTTTTGTGAACGCAACGGGATAAAGTGTATACTAACGCGCAAAACAGAGGATTTCAATGGAAAACTCAAAGACCGCGACGGGTATAAGATAACTTTTTTGAATGGCGATGTGATGCAGAGTGCTGACACAAACGGGTTTTTTGAATTTTATAATTACAACAACGAGGATGACAGGAAGCGCATAAGTCTGCAAAATGCGAAAACTTTTGTGCTTCGATATAAAAGTTGGTTAAACTTTAACAACAAGCCGAACGCGAACAAGGAAGAGGAGAAAATAGACGAGGGGCATACAAATGATATAATAGACGAGGCATTGCGCGGCGTGTATGGGGATGATTTTGTCAACGACCTCTATGAGCGCACAGCAGGCGCATCAAGCGAAATGGACGAAGACAGTTGTGTGGACATTACGGGAGAAACGTGGGTAAATCAAGACGAATTAAATTCCATGAGAAGTGTCGCCGAAGACAAGTACGGACTTCAAGTCGTGCCAAACGAACATAACGGATATACTTTCCTCGGCAAGAAAGGAAAATTGTTGGAATTTTTCAAATCTTTCCTTGATGACGAAGAAGCAGAAAGACTTGTAGACGCGCATCACACACATTTGTTCGACGAAGGGTGGTACTAATATTATGGATAAAGAAACGAATTATCTCGCTCTTCCTGCAAAAAGGAAGGGCGAGTGGCAAGCTGTGATAGAAATCCCGAAAGGAAGCAGGAAAAAGAGAGCGGTGCACAAGGGACATCCTGCGGAGGTTGTGATAGAGGATAAAGTCAGGAAGCCGTTTATGTGTGCATACGGGTTTATACCGGGAACGGATGCAAAGGACGGCGAGTGTGTGGATGTGTTTGTGTTCGGACATGGGTTAAAGACGTTAGATGTAGTCAATATCGAGATAGTCGGGATGGTACGGGTATGCGATGACGGCGTAGAGGATAACAAAGTAATCGCGTGTGTGAAGACGGAAAAGGTAGACAAAAGAGATGTTCGGCGAGTGGTTCGGTACATAGAGAAAAAGACAAAAGAGTGTAGCGTGTGCCATAAACAGCGAATGTGTAGCAAGGAAGAAACGGAACGATTTTTGGAGCGAAAGATGAAGGGTAGCAAAAAACAAAACGAGATATTGAACGAATATATAGCATGAAGGAGCGAAAAGCTCCTTTTGCGCATATTATAATATAGAGGGGCAAAAAAACAAAGGAGTATAAAGAATGATAAATCAAGCGATAATCAAAGGAAAGATAGTAACGTGTGTGGAAGATGACGAAAAGAATTACCGATTGAGAGTGGCGACGACAAGGCGTAGCGGCGTAACGGATATAGTAAAGGTGTTATGCGCAAAGTCGTTATATAATGTAGACGTAGAAAGAGGGGTGCTTATTACGGGGGAGTTGTGGTCGAGGAACATCCCTGCGGACGGGAAAACGAGTTTGGATATTTATATTAGGGCGCAACACATATGTAATGATGATACGGACGGTGATATAAACGATATAGTAGTGGAGGGGAGAATAGACCGCGACATAGAAGCAAGAGAAACGCCGTTTGGAAAGAGAGTAGCGGACGTTATGTTGGCGATGACAGATAAGAACGAACACGCATATATACCGTCAATTTTATGGGGTGGTATTACAGAGTGGGCGGAGAAGAACATAACGCGCGGTGATAAAGTAGCGGTAGCGGGACGGTTGCAGTCGAGAACATACGAAAAGAAATACGACGAGCGCACGGAGAAAAAGGTTGCGTGGGAGTTTTCGATAGGAAAGATAATAAAGGCGGAGAACAAAAGATGAAGATATATGAAGATTTTGAGTTGCCGAGCGGCGGACATCTATATCCGTATTACAAAGGACAGATAGGCGAATGCGAAGGGTTGGAAGAATTAGAGAGAGCGACACCCACACAACGGCAGGACAGTTTGATATGCGATATATTGCAAAAGTGTTTGAAGGAGCCTTTCGACGTAGGCGAGTTGGTGATGCCCGATTTTGTATATTTGCAGATTAGAGGCAGAGTGGCAACGTATGGTAAAAGGTACGATTATCCGATAGAGTGCCCGTTTTGCGGAGAGGTACATCAAGCAACGAATTTGAATGAGTTGGAGATAATACCATTTGATGTGGAGAAGTGGGACAAAGACAGGGTGATAAGAATACCCGCGACGAACGATATAGAGGACAGGAACGGCGACGAGATAGTGTTAAGGTTGCCGAGCGTAAGAGAAAGGGAAGAGATAAAGTTGGATAGGTCGAGTGCGCATGCAGGGGTAATGAAAGTAGCGTATGCGATAGAACAAGTCAACGGTAAGAAGAAAAATGCGATTGAGAAAGAAAGTTATGCGATGGAGTTATCACAGGCGGCAAAGAGAGTGATATTAAGCCGCGTGGATAAGCTGGCGAACTTTGGCGTATCGCTTGTGCAGAAGTTTGAGTGCGAGCGGTGCAAGAAAGTCGTCAGCTACCCGTTTCATTGCAGAACAGCTCAATTTTGGTTACCCACCGTGGATTGATATTCGAGTGCCGAAAGAGGAAGCATACCCGAAGATATATCAGACGTTAGTAGAAGAGTTTGCGACGATAAGTCAGCATTTACACACGAGTTATACGGACTGTTACAAGATGTCGTGGAGAGAACGGCAGATAGTAATAGAGAAGTTAGCGACAGAGAAAAAGGAACGCGAGAAGAAAATCGAAGAAGCGAAGAAAAAGCGAGGGAAATAAAATGATAGGTGATATGTACGACGATGGTTCTCCTAATCCGATGATAGTAACATGCCCATTTTGTGGAGGAGTGGACATAGTAGGATATATAGGGACAGGGAGTGTTAAGTATCGGTGTAATGCGTGTGGCAAGGAATTTTCATATACATGTATAAAAGGAGATGCCGCATATCATTTATGCCCTAATTGCGGGACACTGATGAGTTATGATTATGTACATGGCACATGGTATTGTACAAGTTGCGGATGTATAGAGAAAGATAATATAGGGATGAGTGACAAGACAGAGGCAACGAAAGAACAACACATAGCGGAGTCGCCCAAATACGGATGGGTATGTCCGAAGTGCGGGAAAGTGTATGCGCCTGATGTAAAGGAGTGCTTCACGTGCAATTATTTTGCAAACATAAAGGTGTCGAGTCGAATAAATCAAAGTTCCAGTGCAGAAACGCATATGGAGAACGTAACGGCAACGATGGGCACACAAGAGAAACGTGTGAGGCAGGATGGTTCGTTGGTAATTGATAAAAGTTGATTTCCTAATCTAACGAAAGATTCAACGGTCTATGCTGGTGGTGGCGGGACGAATTGGTGTAAAGCAACGGACACAAAAGCGGAAAGTTGAAGAAAATCGCCGTCATATTAGCTATAATAAGACAGAGATATGATAAGAGTAAGTGCGGCGACAAGACAAGAGTTAATAAACAAATCTTTGCGGTCTACGAAAGGCAAGCAAAGGTATTATCGCAGGCTGTTCAGTAAGATAGAATACCCGAACAGGGCTTTGTCGCGTGTTGATGTAAACAAGTGGTTCAAGGAAGATATTCTCGACGCGGATATAAGCGTACAAGGCGAAACAAACAAGTACACGGTGACAATATCGTTTTACGGAGTATGGGAAAACTACGAGGGTGAGCTTTCGCGGAAGTCAATTAAAGACGCGATAACAAAGGCATATCGAAGCGAAGATATATTTATATATTGCGATTGCCCCGACTTCTTCTACCGGTTTTCATTCGTAGCTACGCAGAACGGATATATAACAAAACACATACAAACAATACCCGCGCCGATAAGGAACCCGCATGATAGTTTAGGGAGCGCGTGTAAACACGTTTTGTTATGTTTATTTCAAAGTCAGCGGTGGATAACGGAGTTGGCGAACAATACATATAAGTACATACAATACATCAAGAAGAGCAATCCGACGATGTACAAAAACATAATTGCGCCGATAGTGGAGATAGACACACAGCAAGAGCCGATGAGAGAGGGCGTGAGCGACGACAGTACGCGCATTGAGGAAACAGACGAGGTAAGGGATGGCGGCGGCGCAGAGCGCACCACAGAGGACGAGGGGGCGTGATATGGCGAGCATTTTAGAGAATTTAATATCCGATATACAGTCTTTTACGGCGGAGCAGATAGAGCGGCAGGTAACTGATGCGTTGGGCGCGGCACAAAAGGCAGGGATGACGAATGCGGCGGATTTGGCAAAATACGAGTCGTCGTTGAGAGAGGGGTACAGGCAGAAAGAGGCGCAGAAGCAAAGAACAGAGCAGAAAAAAATCGTTGATGAGCTGGCGAAGTATTCGCAGGACAAGGACACAAAACAGCGCGCGCAACAAAAGCGGGCGCAGATGGAGTTAGAAGACGAGTTGGCGGCGAAACGTCAATCGTTAGAGGATAGGGCGTGGAGTTTACAAGCGCAACGAGATAATGCGCAAGAGATAAAAGAAGTACAAAGGCAAGAGCAACGGATGGCGCGCGACGAAGCGCGATATAAGGCGGCAGAAGAAAGAACGGAGAGGTTGCAGGAGCGTTTTTCCAATGCGTTAAACAAGGGCGTAAACGCGATAAATCAAGGCGTAGAGCAATATTTTAATTCGTTCGGACAATATTATACGGACATAGAAACAAGATTATTAGGGACAGGGAGTGATTATAACAGCGTAAAGGATTTAATCGACGCAACGATAGGCATAAGCGGTATCGTAAAACAGACGGATGTATTAAATAAGATAGTAGAGTTTTTGGAAGCGGGTGTCGCGCGTGACGTAGAATTGCGTGGCGTTATTGCGACGTTGAGCGATAAGATTGCGGCGACATTCGATGCGTTAGACCCGACGTTATTATCGTTAGGCAGGATATTACAGCAAGATACAACGGTTGCGAGATTAGGAATGGAGAGCAGTTTAACGCAGTTCCTTAATGCCGAGTATTTAGACACAAGTTATTTGACGAGCAACGCGAACGTAAACACGCAAGCGCAGTTATTGGATGCGTTGAGCACAATGCCCGCAGACATAGGCGCAGAGGTCGAATACGCCGTACAAAAATGGTTAGGGAGTTTTACGGCGGTGGGCGTGAGTTCGGACACAATATCGTCCGTGGCGCAAGGAATAGGATATTTGGGTTCGGGCGACATAAGTTCGTTGACGAGCAACACGCAGTTGATGAATTTGTTGATAAGCGCGGCAAACAGAGGGGGAGTTGACCTTTCGGCGATGTTGACGGAGGGGTTGACGACAAACAATGTTAATGCGTTAATGCAGGGGTTATATTCGGTTGCGCAAAGTATATCGGAAAGCGGAAACAATGTAACGCGTCAGGCGTATGCTTCGTTATTCGGAATGAGTTTAAGCGATTTGGCAGGGTTTGCGAATTTGAACGCAAGCGACATAAGCACCATATTGCAAAATCAGATGAGCTACGAGCAAATGGAACAGCAGACGATTGACGAGATTTCGCAGGTTGCGTCAAGGGTTGCGATGAGCACGTTATTAAGCAACGTGTACGAGAATGTGATGGCGATTGCAGGTGATGAGATAGCGACGAACCCCGTGGCTTTTGCGACATATCAGATTGCGGATTTGATTACGGCGGCGGGCGGATTGTCTATACCGTCATGGTTGACAATGGGAACGGGGTTCTCAAATTTGCCCGATATAGACCAATTATTGAAAGCGGGTATTGCGGGAACGTCATTATTGGCAAATGTAGGTTCGATAATATCGAGTTTGAATAACGGGTTTGAGATAGACATAGACGCGTTATTGGCAAGCAGGGACGTTGAAAGTACGGGAGCGTCAACGGCGATTTCGGGGTTTGCAAATGCAACGCAAAGTAACACGGGTGCAACGTATATCGGCGACACGTCCGAGAGTTCGATATATGAAAGCAGTATGGCGCAAGTTAAAGACATAGTGCAAATGACGGGACAAAGTCAGGAGGGGGATGAAGAAGAGCAAGGCGCGACGACGGGTGATATAAACAGATTGATTGCGTTATTGGAGAGGGGAATAAAGGTAACGCCCGTGAGCGCAGACACGACGATAAACAATTTGGGCGCATGGGGCACGGTGACATTCGGTTGAGGATAGGAATATGAGATTTGGAGATACGGGAGCAATACCAAATTTTTTCAAGGGGTTATTGAGTGAAACATATATCCCGATTATTGAAACGTGGAAGCCCGGACAAAATGTGTTTGAGGGGAGGTTATATTTGTATAACGGGACGCGTATAATACGAGCGTTACAAACATCAGGCGGAAGATTGAGCGCACCCGATAACATACAATCGACGTGGAATGACGGCGTGTCGCGTGGACGTTGGTTTGAAGTTGTAGGGACATATACGCGAGATGAGTATAAAAGAGGAATAACACAAAAATACAAGAGCAAAAGTCAAGGGTGGTCGAGAGAAGACCATTATTGGTTAGGGCAGTATTGTCGGTATTTTAAGGACGTGACGGGTGTGGATATAATGCCTGCGTATAATTGTTGGGACGGCGGAGAGATGGATAACGCGGGGTTATATGCGTCATATGATGATAACGGCACAAACATATACAGCGCGGAACGGCGGGACGGGATGCGGACGTTGACTGTACCGATAAGACCGTATAGGGATTACACCATATTATTGGAGTGCCCGACAGAGGTTTTAATGGCTATTGCGTTGACGAAAAACGGATTGTTTTTGACGGATGACGCGGACGGCATAAACAGAACATTCGGGAGGGGGTATAAGTTTATGAGAATGAACGTATTCGCCCCACAGAAAATAAGCATAGGAAACGAAGTAACGGGCGATAGTAATATTGCGGCGAATTTAATTGAGTATTTGACGTTATTGATACAAGTACCCGAAACGACGACGAGAATATATGTAATGGAAGGGGATTTTACGACACAGGCATCCGATTACGAGTACGGTGCGGAAGAAAGTCCCGAAAACAAGAAAGAGGCGAAGTTGGTTTTTAGCGCGAACAGTATGTTGACACCGTATTTGGCGTGTCCCGACAGATTGATTGAATATTTGGCGGAAAGCCCGATAACATACGGACAGTTCGAGGAAAGCATAGCGAAGGTACAAGACATAGTAACAAGCGACGAGTTCCGTAAAGTGAGCGGAACGTATTACAGAAAGAGTTATAATCGCGGACAGTGGGACAGCGAGATAAGACGGTTTATAAAGTCCATATTTGACAAGCCGTTTAATGGACACGGAGCGGTAACAGAACAGATGGGGGACGTGGTAAAAGAGATAGAGCGGTATTTGTGGGAGGTGAAGAATGTTTAAGTTGGGATTGAAACGGGAGAATTTTATATATTTTCATCACCTTCCTAATCCCGTAGACGGGTTGAACGGACGCGTGGTGTGGTTGCCGTCATATCCCGAACAGATGACCGACACGAACAGAGCGAATTTTGGAGCGACGACTCCGTTAGGTTTGAGCGCGCCGAGGCAGTCATGGTCGTCATCCGGACCGCGTCAAGTGAATTTTTCGTTTACGACGCACCGTGATTTTTGGAAGATGATAAATCCGGAGATGACAGAGGACATAGTAGACATATTCGATAAGTGCATTGAGTCGATAGTGTTACCGCGTTATCAAGCGGCGTTACAAATGATAAATCCGCCGATAGTGACGGTGGCGATTGCACAGCAGTTGACGATAACAGGCGTGGTGAACGGAAGCGTAACAAAGACATACAGCGGCGCATGGCGAGATGGTAAACAGTTGCAGATAGCGTATTCGTTTATGGTAACGGAGTTAGAGCCGATGGACGCGCAGTATGCGGCGACGGTAGGTTCATATCGCGGGATTAGCACAGACCTTAATAGAAGAATAGGAATGCGAGGGTAAGACAATGAGCGACACAGACAAGGGATTAAAATCGTATTCGTATTTATCGCGGTATTCGTCGGTTCCCGTGATGGGTGATACGACGGCGGGCAAGCAATATCACGGCACGGTAAAGTGGATAGATGATGAGGCAAGTTATACGATATATCGGTGCGGTATAAACGATACGTTGGAAAGGATAGCGTTGAATTTGTACGGCAATCCGCAATATTGGTGGGTGATAGCGGATTTTAATCGTATAGTAGACCCGTTTGCAAAGTTGAAAGAGGGGCAGGAGTTGAAGATTGTAAGTTTGAACGATATAACATTTACGAAACGGTGGTAGTGCGATGGATTTGTTGACGAGCATGAATTGGGTTCAATCGCCGTTTATCGTGGCGGAGATAGACGGTGTAAAGTTAGGGGTGTTTTCGCGTACCACAAAACGGGCACAGTTGCGGAACGGTGGGATATTATTAGACCAAAGTATATACCCGAATTTTGTGCAAGGGTTGACGGTAGAGAAGAATGCGAACGGAGCGGTAAACAGATACACATTATCGTTGGCATATCAAATAATGGAAGGGAACGACCCTAATTTTTTGGAAAAGTTGTTCAGCAGGGTAAAAAACGGCAGACGTATCAAGTTCAGTTACGGCGATATGATGAACCCTGTTCATGCGTTTAGGGAAGAGGAATGTTTGATAAGTAGCATACAACGTGTGATAGACGCAAGAAACGCAAGAATAAATTACACGGTGACGGCGGTAAGCACAACGGCGTTAAAGATAGGGAACACGTTTACATTCGGGGGAAGAACGGCAAGACCGAGTAGTGTATTGAGAGAGATTGTATATGATACGCAATACGGGATATTGGACGTGTTACCGGGGATGAAAAACAGAGAAAAGGTCGAAACATTAGGATTATTAAACGCTAACGATGTGACGACAACGTTATATCCGAAGAACGGTATAACGGTGTTGGAGTATATGGATTATTTGGTGTCGTGCATGAAGGATTCGGATGATTTCATACAAAACGGAATATATATGTTGTCATATGATTCGGACGAAACTAATCAATTGGGCGGCGCGTATTTGAAGTTGGTAAAGACGAATGAACGACGGAATGCTGACGAGTTCGATTTGAGCATAGGTTATCCGGGACAGACGGACGTGTTTGATTTTCAAATAAACGAGAACGAGATGTATTCGATATTGTACGATTATTCGGGGAATGAAGACCAACCGAGTTATGCAAGGGAGATAAACGACAAAGGGCAGATTGTGAGCGTTTACAGAAACCCGATAGCGACAGACCCCGTGTTACAAAGGACGACGGACACGGCTTCGACGTGGTGGACGCAGATGGTAAATTATCCGCTGACGGCGACGTTGAGAATAAGAGGGTTGATAAGACCGGTGATATTGACGAGCGCGGTAAACATAAAACAATATTTTTGGGGGCAGTTATTTACGACGAGCGGAAGATATATTGTGACAAGTCAAAGTGACATAGTAGATGCGAGCGGGTATTATACGCAATTAGGTGTAATGAGAGTAGGAGAAGCATGATGTTAAACAAAGGGATATTGGAGAGCGTAAACGGAGAGTTGCGTGTAAGGGTATTGGAAAACAGCGGGGAGAAAGGAACAGCGGGCGCGTCGGTGAGCGAAGATTTGCCGACGACGTTATTCGTGTATAGAAAAGGGGTGGGCGGAGAATATCAAGAGGGGGACGCGGTGATTGTCGGGTATGAAAAAGACGACATATCGCGTCCTGTTGTAATAGGCAGATTTTTAGAAGATGACGCGGGCGGCGGCGTAAAGATTGAAAGTGGGACGTTGACAATAGACCAAAAGGCGACGTTGCCGCAGAATACAACGATAGGTTCGGTGAAGGCGCGCGAGATAGGTATGTTGCAAGGATTAAAGGGAAACATACAAGCGCAGATAAACAATGTTACGCGGTTGATAGGACAGAGGAATGAAACCGAGCCTGTGCAAAAATACAAGATGTATATAACGGATGCGATAACGGCGCAGGGGGAAAAGAGTGTGCAGACGGGGGGAATACCACAAGGATACGTATTGGCAGGGTTCATGGTGTATGTTGCGGACAGAGATAACATATTACAGTTAGAGAGTGTGCGCAGATATGATGACGGGGAGTATAGGTTCAATGCGGACGCGGCAATGGTGGGAAAGAACATAAAGATAACGGAGATTTATTTGCGTGAGGATATTGCGCAGGTTGATATTGTAAATGTAACACAATGAGCAAAATTAGCGAGTTTACGGTGCTACAATAAGAATAAGGAAGGCAAAAAAATGATAAGCGTAGCGATGCCGAAAATGATAACGCAATGCGGAATGTTGGTACAGGGGCGAGAGGCGATTAAAGAGGGGTTGTCTTTGTTGTTAAACACGCCGTGCGGTGATTTGTGGTGCGACCCCGCGTTTGGGTGCAACGTGCGAAACAGATTGTTTGACACGGCGGACAGAGTAACGGAAGTGTTGATGATAGAGGATATATACACGGCGATACAGAATTTTGCGCAATATATAAGGGTGTCAAGGGATGATATAACGGTAACAAGACGAGGGCGCGGTGAGATAACGATAAGCGTAAAAGCTACAAGTTTATTGGATTATACGACGGACATATATAATATTGATTTGACGCAGATGTGAGGAGATAGAAAATGGCGGACAAAGTAATCGGCGACAACACAAACAGAGATTTTCAATCGCAATTTATAGAGTTATTGGATATAGCGAAGAAGTTAAACGCTTCGTATGACCCGTCTGTTTCGAGTGAAAGCGACCCGATTGTCGTATTGATGAAAGAGATGGCGATGATGGGGGACAAGTTAGAGTACAACAAGGACAAGGCGGCAAGAGAATTGTTTCCGTCAACGGTACAGCAGAGAAGCAATGCGCAGGAGTTGTACGATATTTTAGGGTATAGATTAAAGGGGTGGATTAGCGCAACGGGTTATGTATCGTTATCGTTGAAAGCGTCAACGGCGTTGGTAAATGCGGTGGGTAATACGGTGACGATACCGAAGTTCACGAGATTAGAGGACGCGAACGGATTATACAATTATGTGACGACGGACACGATTTCGTTTGATTTGACGGGCGCGGATGATACATGGTCGGACACAAAGGTCGTGGGTATAATAGAGGGTGAGATAAAGACGTTGGAAGTCGGCGGCATAGACACGATAGGCATATCGAATATGGACGAGAATTATCGTGTGTATTTCCCCGAAACGAATGTTGCGGAGAACGGGATATTCGTATCTTTCACAAATACGATTGGCGCAGATTTCGTGATGGTAGACAACCCGTATATGTTGACGGACGATAACGTGTATTCGGTGGGAGAAGGGGAGAACGGAGAGAAGTACATACAATTCCCCGAAACGATAGTTGACACATTAGGCACGGAGAACACGTTATCCATAAGATATGTGACAAGCAGGGGCGCGTCGGGGATATGCAAGTCAAGGACGATAAACGTATTGGCAGACGATATTACGGTCAATGACACGACGTTGAACGATAGTATAAGCGTGGTACAGCCCGAAGCGACGATAAACGGACAAGACCCGGAGAGTTTGGAGCAAGCGTACAGAAATTTCAAAAAAACGCAGGGGACGTTTGATACATTGGTAACGGAAAGAGATTACGAGTCGTTTGCATACGAGGCGCAGTATGATAATGCGCCGTTATTTAGTAATGTGGTCGTGGCGAGCAGGGCAAGCGATTTGAACAGAACGGTAAAGATAAAGACGTTACGGAATTGGACAAACCGAGATGTTTATAATTTGATACAAGAAGAGAATGATAGCGTAACGCCGTATGATGTGTGGGTGTACGGATTGAACCCGACGGGCGGATATGATGTAGAGTTCACCCCTGTTGAAGAAGGGGCGACGATGGATATATTGAACGAGCAGATATTGGATGTAAAAGCGGTACAGCAAGTGGTGCAAGACCCGAACGGGGATAAGCGTGTGTTTTGGAATGAGTACACGTTGGTTGGCACGGTGTTGATGAAAAACCGCATAACGGCATCCGAAAAGACGGAAGTTGAAAAGAATATGTGGGCGGCGTTAGAGGAATATTTGGGCGCGCGCAACGTAAGTTTTGGGGAAGGGATAGATTACGAAGGGACGGTAAGCGCAATAATAAACAGCGATTCGAGGATATTAAGCGTTATATTGAATTTGCCGTCATATCAAATAAAAAGAGTAAACATATCGAACGGTACAGCCGACGATGAGTATTTGACGACGGACGAGAAAATCGAGCTTGTGGCGAAAATGATATTGGCGGGCAACGTACAATTGTTTAGTTTTGACGAACGGTTCAACGCAGAGTTCGGCACACTGCAAAGAACGGCGCGTTCAGCGGCAACAGCCGAGGAAGGCGGTAGCACAAGCGGCGGCGGAGATGAGGTTACGTTACCATTGACGGGAGTTAAAACATTAGCTTCGGGCGTGGTGGATAACAGCAAAATTAATGAGAACGGAACTGTGGCATTGGCGGATTTGCAGAATCCGAGCGTTACGATAGACACGAACGGGCGCGAGATAAAACAAAACGAAGTGTTTTCGTTGATAGGGAACAAATATCAGACAACGGTAGAATACAGCACTTGGGTTAGTGTTGTTTATCAAGTAACGGCGGAAACTGTGACGTTGGAAAACGACACGACGTTGACGACAAATTATTCCGTTTTGAAGGCGGGGAGTTCGTTAAAGAGCGACGGCACGACATTAAACATATACGCGATAGGGAACACGGGAACACCGACAACGGTACGATTGGCGAACGACATTACGATTGGTGTGGGTTCGATAATAAAAGGCGGTTCGACGGCGGCGGCAGGGAGTTCGGTAAATAACGGAAGTTTGTCGGCGAACACAAGTTATGCGAGCGATGTAAACATAACGGCAGAGAGTACGTTAAAGGCAGGGACGTTATTATATCACGGTAGCGTATTGGAAAGTCCCGAAACGAGAACAGACGAAAGCGACGTAAGTTGGTTCGACATTGAGGGAGATACGACGATTGGTTCGGGCAGTGTATTGGCGAGCGGTTCATTGATTGCGATATATTCCACAATAAACGGAACGACGATGCAGAATATGTTGCCGCAGGGAGTCAATTACGTGTTAAGTCCGGGCGAAAAGATTATTGTGGGTTATCAGGACGCGAGCGGGGCGATGACTACAAAAGAGTACGGGAGCGGCACGATAATAGAAACGAACGCAGAGATAGGCGGAGTATCATCCACACAAACAAGCGACGGTGTGATATTGGCTTCGGGAGATTATTTGCGCATAAAAGACAGGGTAAAGAGTTCGTTATTAAAAGGCACGCCGTATTATTTTGTGGGGAATACGACGTTATCTATCCCCGCAAAAACAAGTAGCGGAGCGGGAACATACAGATTAGGCGACCAAGAGTATTTGATATACACGAGTTCTTCGTTGGACGAGTTAATGATATTAAATCCCGGTACGTTGTTGGAAAACAATACAAATATAGTGATAAACGAAGCATTCGAGCAAGTTGAGTTAAACGATATAACATCCGTTGAGAGTGCGGTTATACCGTGGCATGCGTTATCAACGGCGATAGACGCATATGACCAAGAGATATTGTCGTTTGGCGAAGGTGTAACGGTAAGAGCGGCAAGCGGCACGTTGAGCGTAGGCAGAGATTATGAGCCGTTGACGGCGGGGGTTCAAGTAACACAAGACGGTACGACGGCAAGTTATTATAAAGTCATCGAAGCGGGATTAAGCGATTTGCCGAACAATGCGTATTCGGCGCGTTACACGTTAAACATAGCGATGACGAAAGCACAGCAGTTACAGGAAGGACAATTCATATGGGCAGGGTTCACCGTAGGGAACGACGGCACGTTAAGCGGCGGTACGGTGTTTGCGCCGCCGACAAAAGAAACTAGTACGGGGAGCGGAAAGTATGAAGTAACGCCCGTCACAATAGAAGCAAGCGAAGCGGTAGTATTAAGCGGCGGCGAGATATGGAACGGGTTAAACATTGATTTTACGATGTACACGGAAACGTACGCGATTGACATAGTGGAGTCGGATACGGAGGCAAAGCCGGGGACGGGGGAAGATTTGGGGGAGGCAATAGATAAGTTAATAACGAAAGCAGGAAACAATGTCGAGCATCCTACACGGTTATCGGACATGAACGGCGGATATATCGAGGTTGCACCTAGCGGAGTTAGTGAAAGTGGTGTATATATGTACATAAGAATGAATTACACGGTAAGCGCACCGACGTTATTGCCGATGTACATTAGAGCGGTAGGAGAGAAAGTCGATGGCAGTTCGACGACATATGCTTCGTGGAAAATCGGGGTTGGTTCGGATTTGACACCCGTAAAATACATGAAAGGTGAGCCTGTGGCGTTAGGGAAAGCGGGCGAGGATGCCACGGTTAAGGAAAGCGTTATTAGTGCAGGCGATACGAACGCTAATGATAGGATGTATATATTGTATTTGGAGCCTAGCATTAGCGAAGAAGGAAGCGTAACATCACAGACGAATATTTATATTATCGGAACGAATGTAGAGCAGGGTTCGTTTATACAAATAGGCAAGCCTTATCCTATTGCAACAAGCAATGCGGGTGATATTGCAAGCGGATTGAATGCGGACGAGATAGACGTGACGAACGAAGATTGCGTACCGGGCAGTACGACGGAGGGAACAGGCGGTTTTGTGGCGCATGACGTGTTTGTATTGAGCGATGCGTATAGCGCAACAGAAGGCATTACAACAAATGCAAAGGAGTTATTGAAGAAAATAGGGGCGTTGGATGCGAATAACGAGTTCGATTATACATACAAAGTTCCCGATGATGAGAAGGTGATACAGCCGACGAAGAGCGAGAATTATTTTGACAATAATCATTGGGCTAACAAGTACACGATACCGAAGATGGATTTAGCGCGTAGTATGCAACGGTTGATAATAAATCCCGGTCAGGTAATAAGAGGATAAGATGTTTAGATTGATAGATGCGTCACCCGAATATTATTTACAGCAGAGCCGTGATTTTCAATATCTTACACGGTTGATGGACATATGGTTCAGAGGGTTCAAGTTTGATGCGGATATGATATTGAAGATGGCAGACCCGTTATCGTGTCCCGACGAATATTTACATGCGTTAAGTGAGAAGATAGGGTTTTATCCGAGAAAGCATATCGAGAACGAGGATTTGCGTATCATATTGAAAGCGTTTCCGTGGATGTACAAATACAAAGGTTCGCGGAAAGCGATAGATATGGCGGTTCGCATAGGATTGATGTTAAACGGCATAGACGCGAATGCGAGTCAGTTGCGGATAACGATAAACAATATGGAAGTCGAGGTCAGTACGCGGCAGAAGATAGACGAAACGGCAATAAGAGAAATGTTCCGTCATATTGCACCCGTGGGATATGCGTTAGTGTTTGTGATACAGGAACAGCAGTCAACATTTAGCGATGTAAATTATGGTGGCGACGTAAGGTTGGTTGCGGCAGACAAGGAATGGGGTTCGCAAGTGTGGGGTAGCGGAGATAACGACGATAGCAACGGCGGTGTAAGGAACTATACAATTCCCGTATTGTATCAAGGTGCAACGACACAAGCGGAGATAGGGAGTATAGGTGAGGTTAATGCAGACGGTAGTGATACGGGGTTGGGCAATAAGGACGGTATAATACAAAGGATAAAGGCGGCACCGGACGAGGATATACCGACGAACGCGATGTTTGCAACAGGGGATGGCGAATCAATATTTTTACAAGAGGAAGTTATAGTCAAGGGTGAAACAATACCCGTGGGGGAAAAATTGCCGTCAGGTGCGGTTGTGCCTGATTATGTTAAGTTCACGACGACAAAGGCGGGTTATGAAAACGTGGTATTGTGCACGTGGCATGAATGTATAAACGGGCAATGGTGGCGAGTTGTCGGCAGGATAGACATACAAGAAATATATGACGAAAAGAACACGGTGTATTGGTTCAGGAACATATTAGGGATGGTGGAAATTACAGACCCCGACAATACATTGGAAGACGGGCAGAAAGAGAAAACATACGATGAAGCGATATTCGAGTAATGCTATAATAAGAGCAGAGGACGAGAGATGAAAAAGAATCCGAAAATAGCGATAGTAAAGCCTGCGGCTATGACGTACGAGGGCAAGGTGTCGATGTGGTTGGTAGACAAAGGCGGACACAAAAAGCCCGTGGGTGCGGTGAAAAATTCCGGCACGCGCATATTGTTTCAGTTATTATGCCGTGTTTTATTAGGGATGGAGAGCACGCAGTCTATCAAAAATCAAATACCGAATTATTTGGCAATAGGAAATGCGACGAACCCGACGGCGACGGACGATATGTTTACGACGACGTTAAATCAGGAGATAGACATAGGGACGAGGATAGAGTGTTCGGGGAAGTCCGGACCGGTAATAGACAGAACGGCGGGGGATTATTCGATACGCGCGAGATTTGCATTTTCGATACCGCACAGCACAGTAGGGGATAGGACAATAACGGAATTAGGGTTATGTTCAAGCGGTACGGTGTATGCGAATACGGTAATGGCACGAGTGGTGACAACGGAAGAAGATGAAAGCGGTAGACAGGTCGGTATATCAATACCGCAGGGACAAAGTTTGTTGATAAGCTGGGAGTTGGCGTTTAGGAACAGATAAAGGAGATTGAGTATGGGTTGGCTTGATAGTGATGCAATAGCGATGTACCCGTCACAGGGGAGAAGCGATTATTATAACAGAAAGGCGCGATATGTAAGTGAGGCGAACGTGACGGTAAGCGCAAGTGCGTTGACGTCAAAACACGGGTTTGTGATAAATGGATTGGTACCGAGCAAGGTAGACGGAGGCAGTCAATTAAGTGCGGGTTCGTTTTGGATAAGAGGATATGTTTTTACGGTGACGCGTGACATATCAATAACGGAACAAGGGAGCAACGCGGGAGATGTGTTATGCTCCGTATTGCGGACGGACGAGAATGGTCAGCGTGTCGGCATAGCGGATAGAATAATCAATCAAAACGATAGCACATACGAATTGGACGCAAAGGACGCAAAGGACGGAAGCGCGTTTTATGGCATACAAATAGTCACAAAGACACAAGCCGAATGGAACGAGTTGGCACCACAGCATGAGGAATGCAGATATAAAATTGTGTCGGACACAAGTGGTGATTACACGGAATTTTATTTGAGGTTAGCGTTATGGAATAATGGTGCGTGGGAACAGCCGAAAAACGAGAGTGTGGCGTTGAACGGGTTAAAGATAGACGCAAGCGCAATATCGGTGACGATGGCGGAAACGCAAGCTGGCGCGGCGCATCAAGAGGATTATGCGGCAACGCAGGATTTGGCGACGTTATTAAACAAGAATTTTATTGTTGATGACGGCGTAACGGGAGAGAACGGACATATAAGAATTAGGGAAATCGGGGAGTTGACGACAAGCAATTTGAGCACGGAGCTTGTAGACAGACAGCCCGCGATAGTAAGGAAATCGGGTGTACCGTATTTGTTTGTCGGGAACGGAACATCGGCATTGAATGCAATGCAACCGATAACAGTGCGAACGGTTGAAGGATGGGCGGACGATAAAAGCGGTCTAACGGCAAATGAGAAAACGAAGTACAAAATAAGCGGTGATGGCGGGTTGAAGTTGGAATGTGGCAATGCGAGTATTGTTTTGAATGACACCATTAAAGCAAGCAGTTTAAGTGTAACGGGCAAAGACGGTTTAAGTGTAACAACGGGCGCAACGACTTTGACGGGAGCGTTGACGGCAAACGGCGGTATAACGGCAACAGGGTTGACCGTAAACGGTACGACGAAGACAAGCAGTTTAAGTGTAACGGGCACAACGACTTTGACAAAAGTGTTGACGGCAAACGGCGGTATAACGGCAACAGGGTTGACCGTAAACGGTACGACGAAGACAAGCAGTTTAAGTGTAACGGGCACAACGACTTTGACAAAAGTGTTGACGGCAAACGGCGGTATAACGGTAAGTAGTGGTAGTATAACGGCAGAAAGTAGTAGTATAACGGCAAAATCAGTAAGCACATCCGGTGATATTAGTAGTGAGGGCACCGTGACGGGTAAAATCGGGACAATAACCGCTGTTGAAGCATGGAGTAATATTGCAAGTAATGACACAATAGCGGGAGGATTTGCAAAAACGAATTATGCAATATCCGATTTAAGAACCCGAATGAGTTCAGCAGAAACAAAAATAAAAGCGTTAGGAAGTCAGCCCATTACAAAAAAGAGCGATTTTGGCGGTACGGGACAAGCCGTGGATTCAATAAATGACCTTGTTAATGTATTGGACGGCATTTTCAAAGGGAATTATACGGTGTTGGGAATGATAAAGAGCAAGAACGGATTCTATGCGACAGGGGGCGTTTAATGCGTAACACAACGTATGTAGTACAAGCACCCGAAAAGATAGAGGGGAATAATAACAGGATATACACGGCATACGACATCGAAGTGTATGGCGATTTTAATCGTATCGAGGCAACGGCGAGTTGTAAGATAGCGGTACACGGAAACAGGAACACGATATACGGAAACGGCGATGTTGAATTACACGGCGAGGGGAATGTAGCGTCAGCGAAACGAAATAATGATTTACATTTTGTAGAGCAAGATGACAAACACAAACGAATAAGGTATGTAAGTTCGGGTGTTCCGTATGCAATGATAGACAACGAGATAAAAGAGGTTGTGCGGTTCAATAAAACACCGTATGAAGTAATAAACAGGACACAAACAGAGATAGGTGACAAAACGGGGTATTTGTGTCAATTAAGATTGCAGGGCAGTGATGACATAATAAACGGGATAATAGATTATGATGGAACGTTGTGGAAGTCGAGAAATCCCGAAATGATGAAGTTAAAATTGATAGAGTTGCACAAATACGGGACAGAGAATACGAAAGAGAAGATAATACAAAAGGTACGCGAAACACAAAGGATAACAGTGGGAGAGTACATATTGGTAACGGGGGCGTGTTTATCGGGGACAAAAGAGTTCATAGACAAGGCGATAAAAGAGGGTGTATTGACAAATGATGTATGGGAGAATGGAATGGCGGTGCGAGATGTGGAGAGAATAATAATAAAGCACAGGGAAGAGATACACGGAGAATACCACGATACGAGTTGTGAAGATTTTTTGCGGGAGATAGGTAAATGAGTAAAACGGGATATTATACGGGTGTAGAAGAAATAAGCGCATTTAGAGGCGATTTTTCGACAACGGATTCGATTACGCCTAATTATACGGACGGGTGGGCACAGATGGAGGATGTCAGGTTTTCCGTACCTTCATCAGGAAATTTACCGGAGGGGATTCCGGGTGAAAGTATTGATGTGGATTTGAGCGATGCTAATGAGGTGGCGTTGGTAACGGTGGAAATAAAAGACATAAATATGTTATCGGAAGATGGTGAGCCGAGCATACCGAAGAGCTATCCATTTTGTCTTTTCCCGAAAGATTTCAACGTATTAAACGGTTGGAGCGGAGTGCTTTATAGAGGGCGAAACACGGACAAAGTAAAAGATTATGACAGCGAGGCGGATGCACAAGCGGACGCGACGTTGGCAAGACCCGATACTTGGGTATGGTATAGCGGGAAATGGGTGTCGTTGATTGGAAACAATCCTGATGGTACATTTTATAAGTATGGGACAAATTCGAGCGGGCAATCGTTATATTTTCAACATGAAACAGCAAAAGAGAATAAGGGCGAAAATTCGCGTTACATAGAACGCGCGCGAGTAAGGTTGTCGAAGAGCACAATATCGTCAAAGTTCGTAACGACATATAATGGCGTGAGATGTGCAATGATGTTATTGATTCCTTTTAAGGCAACGGAATATACACCGGATGCCGTGGGAAACGCAAGTAATTTTTCAAACACGCAAGTTTTTTACGCCGTAAATGATATAGGTGAAACATTATATAATGTAGACGCGCCAAATGATATTCCGACGTATTATAAAACACAAGACGACAGCACAGAGTGGACGCGTTTACCCGGTTTTTATAGAAACGTATCGAATGCACAAAGTGATATGCCGTATTTCAAGAAGGCAAAGACGTACACATATTTGACGGCGTTTAATGTGGCGAGCGAAGAAAAGTTAGATATAAACAAGTATTTTAATTCGGGTAATGCCGAAGGGGCGGAAGAAAATATTACAAAAGCAACATGGGTGCCATATCAAAGGACAGACCCTGTATCGGTAGAAGAAACAGACGATAAAGAAGGGAAATATGTTGTTTGGAACGATGACACGGGTGGATGGGAAGTTACGGAATCGAGAACGATAGCTTGCACAAGCAATCGCATATTAGGAATAATAATACAAGCCCCCGGCGGAAGTGGAGGTCCGGGGGCGGATGGGGGTTCATATAGCGGCGGAGGCGGCGGCGGCGGCGCATATTGTGAATTGATGGTAAATGCGTATAACAATTATATACAGGTTAATTTATCAAAAACAAAAGATTGGGGACAGACGCCGTATCCTTGTTTTGTTGAGGTTTGGAGCAACGCTAGCAACAGGGTTTGCATAAGATGCAATGGCGGACAAGGGGGCGGCACGGGGAAGGCTTTTTCTTATGGTAGTGGAGGGGCTGGTGGTACCGTGGAGTATGGCATATATCAAAACGAAAAGTGGACATTCACAACAATAGCAAACAATAAGATGGCAGTAGTGCCGACTTCAACAGAAACAGGGGACAAAAACACGGTAAAGTGGTATAGCCCGAATGGAGTGGGAAATTTTTCATGGGACACACCAAATATTGGAGTTGTCGCGGCTGTCGCGGGGGGAGATGGGGGACATGGCGGATTTGCAAGCACACCAGAGTTACGTAAAGACCCGGAAGACGGCAAGTCTACGTTTAAGACTCAAAAATATCATGTTGCAGGGATTCCATCAAAAGCATTAGAATGGGACAGCGAATTATCAGATTATCCTCCGTATAGTTCCGGAAATCCGGGTCTTTCTTCGGGGGGCACATATGGTAACACGACAATTTCTTTTGTTTCGGGCGGCGGCGGCGGAGCAAGTTATTATGGACATGGCGGCGGTGGCGGTAGCGCAGAAGGATATAAAGCGCAAAAGGGCGGCGGTGCTGGCGGTTCGGGCAACGACACGTCCGGTTGGACTCGCGGCGCAGATGGTTTATTGTTATTATTAAAGTAAAGAAAAACCCCGATTAGAAAGCCGCCTCAATCTAATCGGGATTTTCCTTGCAATCAGATGCTAAACAGAACAACAACGAAACAAACAAATTTGTTATCCTATTCATAATTATAATATAATAGAATATAAGTGTCAATAGGATAAAGGCAGAAGGTTGAAGAAAAAAGAAT